>Ga0208966_1000358_pt1 | contig 14690 bp, 17 predicted proteins | sample GreLakmeHU45MSRF_FD_187701 | JGI IMG/M metagenome (GOLD analysis project Ga0208966, IMG submission 187701) | Freshwater lentic microbial communities from great Laurentian Lakes, MI, USA - Great Lakes metaG HU45MSRF (SPAdes) | ecosystem: Environmental > Aquatic > Freshwater > Lake | place: Great...
AGCTATTAAAGCTTTGGCATCTAACCTCTTGGAAGGTTTAAACGAAGGGGGCATGCATGGCGTTGGAAAACACTTTCCAGGACATGGGTATATTAAGGCCGATTCACATCTAAGTATTTCGGAAGATACGAGAGCGCTCGACGAAATTGAATCCAAAGATATGAGTATTTTTATCTCATTGATTAAGCATGGATTAAATGCAGTGATGCCGTCGCACGTTCTATATTCTTCCGCAGATAAAGATCCAGCTGGGTTTTCGCACTTTTGGCTTAAAAATCAATTAAGAGAAAAGGCGCATTTTAAAGGGGCTATTTTTAGTGACGATATGAGCATGAAGGGTGCGATGCTTGGAGGTGAAATGAAGGATAGAATTGTAAAAGCGCTCGACGCCGGCTGTGACATGGTTTTATTATGTAATCACCCTCAATTGGTCGATGAAGTTTTGGCTCAATTGGACTGGAAGATGTCATCTGAAAGTATTGGGAGGCTTCTTGCCATGAAAGGCTTTAAGGACCCTCATATAGCCCTAAAAACAACACAAGAAAAAGGTTTCAAGGAGATGACAGGTCAGATTATGGCTATGTAAAATAATTTAAATGAATATTGAAACTTTTGAGCAAGTTATATAATCTATGTAGTGTATTAAAAACTTTTACGAGGAAAACATATGCAAGAAAATATAAGAATTGAAAGCCAGTCGCAATCAGTTTTAGCGACAAATAAAGTACTGAGAAATACTTATGCTTTACTTGGTTTAACGCTTATTCCAACTGCAATAGGGGCTTACATAGGCATGAGCATGAATTTCTCATTTGCTCAACAACATCCGATTATGTTTGCCATTATGCTGATAGCAGGTATGTTTGGTTTATTTTTCGCAATTCAAGCAAATCGCAATAACAGCTTAGGCGTTGTTTTATTATTGGCGCTAACTTTATTTTTAGGTGTGATGTTAGGTCCGATTCTTCAAATCGCCTTCCAGTTAAGTAATGGTGCTCAAATCGTAAGTCTTGCGGCAGGCGGCACAGCTGCAATATTTTTAGCCTTAGCTACGATTGCAACTACAACTAAAAAAGATTTTAGTTTTATGGGGAAATTTTTGATGATTGGTATCATTCTTCTCATCTTAGCTTCGCTTGCTAATTTATTTTTCCAAATACCTGCGATGGCTTTAGCATTGTCTGGTGTTGCAGTTTTATTATTTTCTGGATTTATTCTCTACGACGTAAGTCGCATTGTGAATGGTGGAGAAACGAACTACATCATGGCAACGTTAGCGCTTTATATGAACATCTATAACTTATTTGTAAATTTACTCCAGTTATTGATGGCTCTTTTAGGTAACAGAGACTAAATTTGTTTTTGTTGAAATTAAAAAGCCGTAGTTTTCTACGGCTTTTTTCTTTTTAAAAGAAAGAAATCTTTTAGTATTTGGCTGCATTCTTTTTCTAAGACGCCACCCATAGCTTCTGCATGATGGTTAATTTCTTTGACGCCGATGAGGTCAACTATACCTCCACAAGCGCCCGTCTTGGGGTCCGGAGCGCCATAGATAATTTTTCCAATACGCGCATGTTGAATAGCCCCTACACACATTGCACAGGGCTCAAGGGTCACATAAATTGAGCAGTCTTTTAGCCTATAATTTTTGATGAATTTAGCAGCTTCTCTTATGGCATTAATTTCAGCATGGGAAGTGGGGTCATGATCGCTAATTGATGTATTCATGCCTCTACCAATAACTTCACCATCCTGAACAATCACAGCGCCTACAGGCACCTCATCTTTTAATTCAGCTTTTTTTGCTAGCTCTAGAGCCAGCCTCATAAATCTAAGATCTTCATCAGTCATGAAGTAGTTTATTTTCTCTTAAAATCAGGGGTTACTTTTCTAAAACGAATGACGAGGATATAAAGAACGCCAATTAGAAATGCACCTCCTACCCAAATGCCAACTTCTTCAAAGGTGGGTTTTGCGTCCTGAACTGGAAGCACGATCAGCTTTCTAAGAAAGAGCACCATCACAACCTCAATAAAAGTTTCAACTTCTAATTTACTTCCGTTGAGGTAGCGCATTTCAGCTGAAATAAGGGCTGATATCGACCAAAGCAACATTAATGTACCAAGTGCATGAATAAACCCATGAATGAGATTGTTGGCATGCGCTGCAGTACTGATTTCAACAAAGAAAAGCCAAGTAAACATAATGATGGATGTCGCCAAAGCTAAACCAATAACAATATGAGCAAAGCCATTTAAATACAACATTGCTTTGATAGCAAATCGATTAATACCTTTGAATTCGGACGGGAGTTCATTTTGAATCATCATGGAATCCTTGTTAATTAAATTTGAAGGAAGTGAAAACTATCTTTATTATAGAGACAACTTTAAATATAAAGATAGTTTCTCAATGAAAAAACCAGCGATTACCGAACAGCCCATCCATGCGATTTTGGAAGATAGATGGAGTTCCAGAGCTTACGATCCTACTCAATTTGTTTCTCAAGAATTACTTTTATCTCTTATGGAAGCGGCGCGATGGAGTCCTTCATGTATGGGTGATCAGCCATGGCAATTTATTGTATTTAATAAGAAGGATGCAACCCCTTGGACGCAGGCGCTTAATTGCTTGTCTATTGGGAATCAAAATTGGGCTATGGATGCATCTATTTTAATTTTGGCTTGTGCCCATCAAAACTTCTCAAATAATGAGAAAACTAACCGATGGGGCCAATACGATACAGGCGCTGCTTCAGAAAATATCTGTCTTCAAGCCACAAGCTTGGGTTTGGTGGCTCATCAAATGGGTGGATTTGATGTTGAAAAAACAAGACAATTATTTCAAATTCCAAGCCAGTATGATTTAATGTCTTTTAATGCGATTGGTTATCCACTCGCTATAGAAAAAGTGAATGCTGAAGCATTGGCTAAAGAAACAGAAGCTAGAAAGCGTAAACCCTTAAGAGAGATTTTTTATACCAACCAATGGGGTGAGCAGTCGTTATAGTTTTTTTAATCGAATTTAACTAGGACATTAGATGGCAACAGTAAAGCTTACAAAAAAGAACTTTAAAAAAACAATTGAAGATAATAATTTTGTGATTGTAGATTTTTGGGCGCCATGGTGTGAGCCTTGTATTGAATTTACGCCGTTAATAGAAGCAGCCTCAGAAAAGAATAAAGATATTCTATTTGGTATGGTTGATATAGAAGCAGATCCAGAAATTGGTGAGTATTTCCAAGTTGATAAAATACCAGGCCTTCTTATTATTAGAGAGCAAGCAGGTATTCATACTCAAATCGGTCAAATCGGCGCCTCAGCGCTTGATGAAATCATCAAGTGGGCACGAGAACATGATATGTCAACTGTCAGAGATTATTACGATAGAGAAGCTAAAGGCGAAATCAAGGTTGCCCGAGAAAAGTAGTTGGATCGACTGACTGACCTTGTTTTCTAATTTCAAAGTGAAGTTTCACTTTGTCAGCTCCAGAATCACCCATCGTTGCAATTTTTTGTCCCTTCATAATGACCTGACCTTCTTTAACGAGAAGTTCTTTGTTATGAGCATACACAGACAAATAAGAGTTATTGTGTTTAATGATTACAAGTTTGCCATACCCCTTTAGATCTTCGCCACTGTAAATGACTTTACCCGGGCCAGCCGCTTTAATTTCTTGACCGAGCGTTCCTACAATATCAATTCCCTTTTGGCCTTGAGCTTCATTAAAAAGATTTTCTAATTTACCTTTCGTGGGCCATTGCCAATCTAATTTATCTTCTAAAGCCATAGGCGCAGTTTCTTTAGATGTTATTGGCGCGACATTATTGGTAGTTTGCGATTGTGGTGTCATCGTCTTATGGTTATAGGCTTCATCCGTATATTTCTCTCTATAAGCTTTAGGACTATCTAGGTGGTTGATCCCAGTTGTGGCTGGTTTTGTTTGGGGTTGAGGCGAAGTTTCCGAATTAGCAACTGCTTCTTCATTATTTTTTAATGGTGTAGTAACGACATCTTCATTTTTTTTAATTTCATTTGTTGTGACAACAGGATTGTTTGTTTTAACTTGATCAAATTTTATTTTTTCGCCCACTTTAATCGCATAAGGCTCTTTAATATCATTAGCCTGGGCAACTTCTTTGTAATAAAAACCACAATCAAGACTTAAGCTATAAAGCGTATCACCTGGTTTGACGATATAAATATCTGGGCATGGTTGGCTTGGGTCTCTTTTTACTCTCGCGATAGATTTATTTTTTTGTGATGCAGTTGATTTATCCGTAGGAATTTTTTTCTCACTGACTGGTGCCGGCGCATTGGATGCGCATCCAGCTATCAAGGTAAATAGCACCATATAAATTATAAAAAAATTCAGTCTCATTTAAAGTTATTCATCCATGTTTTTAAATCATTAATTTGATTATGTCTTGTAAGGTCTGCATGAATAGGTGATACAGATACAAAGCCATGGCCGACTGAATAGAAATCAGTACCTTCTCCTCCGTCATTAGGTAAGCCGGCAGCACCGACCCAATACAAGGTATTACCATCAGCATCTTGTGTTTTATTTACAGATTCCGCTTTATGTCTTTTTCCAAGTCTTGTGATGTGAATCCCTTGAATTTTTTCTAAAGGAATATCAGGCACATTAATATTTAAGAGCATAGCTTCTTTAGGTTTGTTATTTTGGTAATGCAAAATAAGATCAATTGTAATTGATGCAGCTGTTTCAAAATGGTTTGCTTCGTGTTGTGACATTGAAATAGCAAAGGAGGGAATGTCCAGCAAGTAACCTTCCATAGCTGCTGCAACTGTTCCAGAGTAGATAGTGTCATCGCCCATGTTGGCGCCATTATTAATGCCAGAAATCACCATGTCTGGCATCTTGTCTAGCAATCCCGTTAATGCTAAATGTACGCAATCTGTTGGTGTGCCGTTGATATAGTAATAATCTTTTTCAACTTCCGTGACAGTCAATGGACGATCAAGCGATAAAGAATTACTTGCACCACTTCTATTTCGATCGGGTGCAACAATAGTGACATGCGCTATTTTTTTTAAATAGCTTGCAAGTTTTTTAATACCGGGTGAGTCGTAACCATCATCGTTAGATAAAAGAATATTCATATTACGGGCGACTGACTTTCACATAAAACGTTGCACATAGAAAAAATACAACACTTAAAAAAACTTCAAGAAGTGCTATTTTAGATGATAGACCTAGATCAGAATAGGATCTAACAGCGCCTTCAATAAAATAAATGAATATGAGCATGCCAGACCATTTATAGGTATAAATTTTTCCTTTAAGAATGCCCATCATTAAAATGAGAAGCGGTATGATTTTGAGAACCAACCATGAGCTCTGACCTTTAAAGGGTGCTAAAAATAATTCCCAAGAGCACAAAAGAAAAATAAGACAGATAAGACTAACGGAAGCCCCTAATTGGAGATAATTTTTCATGCTGAAAGTTTGAGTGCAGTTTCAGCAAGTCGCTTGCCCATAGCGAGACATATTTTCTTCTCGTCCTCAGATATTGGGGCCTTATTAGATTCTCCAGATACATGAGAAGGTCCGTAAGGTGTTCCCCCTGTCTTAGTACTACTTAATTCTGGAATTGAGTAAGGCACGCCCACAATGATCATGCCTAAATGAAGTAATGGAAGTTGCATGCTAAGAAGTGTTGATTCATTCCCGCCATGCTGAGAACCTGACGAAGTAAATACACAAGCAGGTTTTCCAATAAGGCTTCCACTTAACCATAAAGATATAGTGCTATCGATGAAATATTTAAGAGGCGCTGCCATATTACCAAATCTCGTAGGGCTTCCCATGGCAAGTCCTATACATTCTTCAAGATCCTTGGGGTCAACATAGGGAGGGCCTTCGCTAGGGATGCTATCTTCCAAAGCCTGAACGGTAGATGTTACTTTAGGCACAGTTCGAATTCTGGCTTTAACACCAGAAATAGATTCAATACCTCTCGCAATAAATGAGGCCATTTCTCCAACTGCACCCCCATGAGAGTAGTAAAGAACTAAAACTTCTTTCATTAGATTTTTTTTGCTAACTGAATAGCATCACCAATATACGTTGCCGGTGTTAATTGAAGTAATCCATCTTTGGCTTCTTTAGGAATTTCAAGTTGCTGAATGAAAGCTTGTATAATTTCTTTAGACATTTGATCTTTGCCACGCGTTAACTCTTTAAGTTTTTCATATGGATTTTCAATGCCATACCTTCTCATCACAGTCTGAATAGGTTCAGCTAAAACTTCCCAAGCATGATCTAAATCATCAGATAATTTTTTTGCATTGATTTCTAATTTATCAAGCCCTTTAAGACAAGAATCAATAGCAAGAATTGTATAACCAAAACCTAAACCCATATTCCTAATGACAGTAGAGTCAGTTAAGTCTCTTTGCCATCTTGAGATAGGAAGCTTCTCTGAGAAGTGACCTAATAAAGCGTTTGCAATGCCAAGGTTACCTTCTGAATTTTCAAAATCAATAGGGTTTACTTTATGAGGCATAGTAGATGAGCCTACTTCATTTTCTTCTAGTTTTTGTTTGAAATAGCCAAGTGATATATAGCCCCAAATATCTCGATTGAGATCAATCAGAATCGTATTCATTCTTGTCATATTTTGAAAGAGCTCTGCCATGTAATCATGAGGCTCAATCTGTGTAGTATAAGGATTAAAAGTAAGACCAAAAGACTCTACAAATGTTTTTGAAAATTCGTGCCAATTAAATTTGGGATACGTTGTCATGTGCGCATTGAAATTACCTACAGCACCATTAATTTTACCTAGAATTTCTTGAGCTTTAAATTGATTCATTTGTCTTTGTAATCTATAAGCGACATTAGCTATTTCTTTTCCCATCGTAGTTGGACTTGCAGCTTGGCCATGAGTTCTCGCTAACATGGCGTGACCACTTAAATCATGTGCCAGATCTTTTAATTTTTTAATGATGCTTTCAAGGTGGGGTGTCAAAACACTCTCTTTGGCATGTTTAATCATGAGAGCATGTGACAGATTATTAATATCTTCAGAGGTGCATGAAAAATGAATAAATTCCGAAATACTTTTTATTTCTTGATTATCTTTGAATTTATTTTTTAGCCAATACTCAACTGCTTTTACATCGTGATTTGTTGTCTCTTCAATTTTTTTAATTTCAGCGGCATCAGTTTCGCTAAAGGACTGAATAGTTTTTTGGAGTGATTCTCGTGCTGATGCACTCAGAATTGTAACTTCTTTAATCGCCTTTTCATCAGACAATGAAAGGAGCCATTTAATTTCAACTTCAACACGGAATTTAATGAGTGCAAATTCACTAAAGTACTGGCGCAAATTATCGACTTTTTTAGCGTATCTTCCATCTAACGGAGACAGAGCATTTAGCGTTGACAATTGCATGAAGAAATCCTATGAGATATATAGTGTTATTTTAACTGGTTTTTGCATCAATTTCATAAGAACCGTGGCCGTTAAGCGCTAATTGCTTGCTTAAATACGGCATGATTTCTTGTAATTGTTCATGGAGTTTCCATGGCGGATTGATGATAAAAAGATAGCTGCCGAACATCCCAATATTATCACTAGGTTTAGCAATCGAAAGACTTACATAAAGCCATTCTTTAACATTCAATTTTTGAAGTTGTTTGAGCATGGCTAAGGGCTCTGTTCGATCAATCAGAGGACACCAAACCATATAGATACCCGTTTCAAAACGTTTTAAACTGTCTTTTAAGGATTCCACCACTTTAAGATAATCATTTTTAATTTCGTAAGAGGGGTCGATTAAAATAAGCGCTCTTTTTGGAGGTGGTGGAATAAGAACTTTTAATCCTTGAAAGCCATCTTCACCATAGATTTTAGTATTCTGCTTTTTACCTAATGCATGAAGAAGTGAAGTTAAGTCGGTGGGATGCAATTCAAAGAGCCTGATCCTGTCTTCATGAGATAGCATATGACTTGCGATCCAGGGGGAGCCAGGGTATTGTCTCAATTGATCACCACCATTGAGATTTCGGATCACTTCAGTATATTTTGCTAAAGCTAATGGTTTTTTTTTATCATAAAAGACTTTACTAATACCATCGAGATGTTCAGATGTTTTATTAGAAAACTCACTTTCAAGCGAATACTTACCTGCTCCTGCATGCGTATCAATAAACCAATAAGGCTTATTTTTTTGTTTGAGATAATCTAAGATCAGTGTGAGCACAATATGTTTTAACACATCAGCATGATTGCCTGCGTGAAAGCCGTGTCGATAACTAAGCATGGATAGAGGACATGATGAACATGGGCTATTATAGAGTTTATAAATAAAATACGTGAATTCTCACGATATAAAATAATGACACAATATAAAGAAGACTGCAGAGAATGCCCCCGACTTGCTTCATTTCTAGATCAAGTTAAATTAGAACAACCTCATTATTTTTGTAAGCCTGTTCCGCCTTTTGGTGACACATCGATTCGCTTATTGATTGTCGGTTTAGCGCCTGGTATGCACGGGGCAAATAAAACAGGCAGACCCTTTACTGGCGATTTCGCAGGGATTCTTTTATATAAAGCCTTATTTCACTTTGGATTTTCAAATCAACAAGAGTCAATTACAGCCGATGATTCGTTAAAACTCATTCATTGCAGGATTACAAATGCCGTCAAATGTTTGCCACCACAAAATAAACCTGAACCTAAAGAAATAAAACAATGCAATAAGTATTTAAAAGCGGAATTAAATTCGCTTCAGCCCCGCACATTGATATTAGCCTTAGGCAGTATTGCGCACCAGTCTGTCTTATCGGCTTTTCAATTAAAAAAATCTGATTATGTATTTTCACATAGTGCTCGTCATGACCTTCCTAATCAGTTAGTTTTGTATGATAGTTATCATTGCAGTCGATACAATACGCAAACAAAAAGACTCACCGAGGAAATGTTTTTTAGTGTTTTTCAGTCAATCAAAAAAGAAATGGAGAATTAAAAATGCCTTATATTAATATTAAGTTAGCAGGAACATTAAACCGTGATCAAAAAGAAACAATCGCAAAAGAAATCACAGCACTTATGGAAAAAGTAGCCCATAAACCAGCGTCGTATACCTACATTGTATTTGATGAAGTTAAAGGTGAAGATTGGTCTGTAGGGGGCAATTTGTTAGGCTAGTTAAATGGACATTAAACCCTTTTTAAAAACACTGCCTAATTTACCTGGCGTATATCGCATGATTAATCAGGCTAGGGAAGTCATTTACGTTGGGAAAGCCAAAGACCTAAAGAAGAGGGTTTCATCATACTTTGTTAAAACTATTGTAAGCCCTAGAACAAAAATGATGGTAGGTCATATCGACCATATTGAAATAACAGTTACCCATTCGGAAGCTGAGGCATTGATCTTAGAAAACAATATGATCAAGTCCCATATGCCGCGTTATAACGTTATTTTTAGAGACGACAAATCTTATCCATACATTGTATTAACAGGCGAAAAATATCCACGTTTAGCTTTTCATCGAGGCGTCCAGAAAAAAGGAAATCAATATTTTGGACCTTTCCCAAATACAAATGCAGTAAGAGAAAGCATTCAGCTTTTGCAAAAAGTTTTTAAATTAAGAACATGCGAAAACTCAGTATTCAAAAATAGATCAAGGCCATGTCTTCAATATCAGATTCATCGCTGCACAGCCCCATGTGTCGATCTTATTCGAGAGGATGAGTATAAAAATGATATTAAACATGCATCACTTTTTCTGGAAGGTAAAGATAGCGAAGTCATCAGTCAACTTACAAACCAAATGAATGAAGCGGCCACTTCACATGCATATGAACATGCGGCTTTATATCGCGATCGTATTCAAAGTTTAAGACAAGTAAGAACAAAGCAATTTGTCAGTGACTTTAGCGCTAGCGATGCTGATATTATTGCTTGTGTTGAAGAGGCTGGTGAATATTGCCTTAACTTAGTCATGATCCGTGCGGGCAGACATTTGGGTGATAAAAGTTTCTTCCCAAAAAACGCTACAGACATTGAAACTCACGATGTGATTGAAACCTTTATTGCTCAATATTATACAAATCAGACGATACCTAAATTAATCGTGACCCAAGAGTATGTTAATCAATTGCTTATGTCTGAATTTTTTAAGTTAAATTACGACATCGAAGTGAAGGTGATTAATAAAGCGGTGGGTGATAAACGCGTATGGCTGACCATGGCGCAAAAGAATGCGCAGATTGCCTTAAAACAAAAACTGATGCAATCAGAAAGCCAAGAAAATAGAGTAGAAGCATTGAAAGCGATTTTTAATTTATCGGAATCATTTTCAAGAATTGAATGTTTTGATATTAGCCATACCATGGGTGAGAGCACTGTAGCCTCTTGTGTTGTGTTTGATAAAGGCAACCTTCAAAATAAAGAATATAGACGTTTTAATATTGAAGATATTACGCCGGGCGATGATTACGCCGCTATGCGAGAAGTTTTAACGCGTCGCTATAAAAAAATTGCAACAGGCGAAGGTGTTAAGCCTGATCTTATTTTTATTGATGGGGGCAAAGGCCAGCTCAATATAGCAATTGAGGTTATTCAAGAATTAGGCTTGAGTGATATTCTGCTTGTTGGCATTGCAAAAGGCGAGGGCAGAAAGCCAGGATTGGAACAGCTTTTTGTAGAAGGCAAAGATGAGCCTATTATTGTGAAAAAAGATAATGTTGGATTTCACTTAATACAGCAAATAAGAGACGAAGCTCATCGTTTTGCTATTTCAGGTCATAGAGCTAAGCGCGCTAAAAAAAGAATCACTTCATCTTTAGAAGATATTGAGGGTATTGGTACACAAAAGAGAAAAAATCTACTCGTTTATTTTGGCGGTATAGAGCGTATTAAAAATGCTAGTATTGAAGAAATCATCATGGTTGATGGCATTGATAAAAAATTAGCGGAAAAAATTTACGATTACTTTCATTGAAAAATAAACACATATGAAAATTAATGTTCCTAATGCACTGACTTTTTTCAGGGTATTTTTGATTCCTTGTTTTGTAGGTATTTATTACCTACCTCATACTTTAATTGGTGAGCCTTTAATGAATTGGATAGGTGCTGGCATTTTCTTATTTGCGGCAATCACAGACTGGTTAGATGGATTCTTTGCGCGGTATTTAAATCAAACCTCTAAATTCGGTGCTTTTTTTGATCCTGTGGCAGATAAATTGATGGTAGTTGCAGCCCTTCTTGTTTTGTTAGAGCTTGATCGGGTCAATGCGATTATCTCTTTAGTAATCATTGGTCGTGAGCTCTCCATCAGTTCTTTGCGTGAATGGATGGCAACAATTGGTAAGCCAGGCGGTATGGCGGTGATGTTTGTAGGTAAGCTTAAGACTACGATCCAAATGATTGCTATTTTGATGCTTCTTTACTACGACAATCTATGGTTTATTAATGTAAAGTGGATAGGCAATATATTGATTAACATAGCCGCATTGCTCACTGTGATTTCGATGGGTTATTACATCCGCATGGCATGGCCTACCTTAAGAAAGAGCATCAAAATAAGGTAAACCTTGAGGGTTGGGCGAGACTTTAAATTGACACTAGCTCAAAAAACGCTAAAATACTCGCTTCTTTACGCGGGAATAGCTCAGTTGGTAGAGCGCAACCTTGCCAAGGTTGAGGTCGCGAGTTCGAGACTCGTTTCCCGCTCCAAATCAAAATCGGGGAAGCATCGTCTTCCCCTTTTTAATTTTGGAGATATTGATTTGGCGCGATAGCAAAATGGTTATGCAGCGGCCTGCAAAGCCGTAGATGCCAGTTCGATTCTGGCTCGCGCCTCCACTTATTAGTAGTTAAGCCTATGTAAGAATAATTTAGTGATAAAATTCTGTCTTAGTTTTATTTCAAAAGGCCCGGGTGGTGAAATTGGTAGACACAAGAGACTTAAAATCTCTCGCTCGCAAGGGCGTGCCGGTTCGATTCCGGCCCCGGGCACCATATTCTATTATTCCCTTGTAATTTGAATACAACACTTCTTTGTAAGGCTTCTCTTGAGGGCCGTCATCCAATACTTGATCGATTGTTAACGATAGGGGAAGTGGAGTCTTTAAATTTTTCTTACGAAGAATTTTTATGTCATTTATTAGGCATAAAACCTAATCCAGATTACCCATTAGCTTCGGTGGATTATCAGAAAAACCGAGCACTTTATTATCTTTATGCAGACCCTGTGTATTTAAGTCTTCAAAGAGATACATTTTTTTTGGAAAAAAAATTAACAGGAGATTTTACGCAAAACGAAATCAAAAATTTATGCGAAGCCCTTAATGAAACATTTAAGGATCACTCTCGTGCATTTGTCCTCAACGATCAAGGGCAGTTATTTCTTGAGTTAAAAAAAGAGCCGCATATCAAAACCACTTCGATTGCACATATCAAGCGTCAGTCAATCAAGTTATTTATGCCGCAAGGTGATGAAGCTATGGCATGGCATGCGTTCATGAATGAAATTCAAATGTTTCTTTTTGATCATCCTCTTAATCAAGATAGGCTTCGTCGAGAACTTCTTCCGCTTAATAGTATTTGGTTTTCAGGTGGCGGCGTCATACCTCAAAGCATTCAAAATCCATACACAGCTATTTTTTCTAATACTGAATTCTTAAAAAAAGCACTATCGATTGATACAAATTCTCTTCCTCAAGCTTTAGATAAATTTCATCAAGATGATAACAATCAAGATGTATTAATTGCCTTTGAAGATGATACAGATATGGATCGTATCTTAGAAGTGATATGGAATAATTTTAAAAAACGAAAAATAAAAAATTTAAATATTTATTTGAGTTACCAAGATCAGCTTTTGCATATTAACAATCGATTCATACACTTATTTAAAGTATGGAAAAAAACCAATACAGTAAAAAATTATTTCAATGTTCATTAAATCAAAAAAAATTGACCATACCGCTCTAAATGATCTCGTCAATTCAGGGCTTAATCGTCATTTGGCAAAATTTTATTCAGCGCGTGGTATTAAGCATATTGATGACGCTACACTCGCCATTGAGAAAATTATTCCACCAGAAGCCTTAACCAATAATACATTGATGGCATCTATCTTAGCCGACGCTATCTTACAAAAACATAAAATTATTATCATTGGTGATTATGATACCGATGGTGCAACTTCAACAGCTGTGGGCGTGAGGGCACTTAAGATGATGGGTGCGGATGTAGATTATTTAGTCCCTAATCGATTTGAATTTGGTTATGGTTTAACACCTGAAATTGTTGATTTAGCGAAAGAAAAAAATCCTAAAATTATTATTACCGTAGATAACGGCATTGCTAGTGTAGAGGGTGTAAATCAAGCAAATCAATATGGTATTGATGTGTTAGTCACTGATCATCATCTTCCTGGCGACTCACTACCTCATGCTAAGTGTATTGTGAATCCTAATCAGCATGGCTGTAATTTTCCAAGTAAATACCTATGTGGTGTAGGCGTTATTTTTTATGTGATGCTAGCCTTGAGAGCTGAACTTAGAAAACGAGATTATTTTAAAGATAATATAGAGCCTAACTTAATGCAGTTAATCGATCTTGTAGCCTTAGGCACGGTTGCAGATTTGGTGCCTCTAGATCGCAATAATCGTACTTTAGTTGAATATGGTATTCGAAGAATTAGATCAGGCCAGGCTAATCCTGGTATTCGAGCACTTATGGCATTAACTAAAAAAAATCCATCGCAATTTCATACGTCTGATCTCGCTTTTAGTATTGCACCAAGGCTTAATGCTGCAGGAAGATTAGATGACATGACTCTTGGTATTCAATGTCTCTTATCTGAAAGTTATGAGGATGCGCGCTTTATTGCATCATCACTCGAAGCTTTAAATCTCAAAAGAAGATCGATTGAATCTGAAATGAAAGATGGCGCCTCTATTCAATTACATGATTTGAATTGTGAGGCTCAATTTAGTATTGCACTCTATGACCCCACGTGGCATCAAGGCGTGATTGGTATTATTGCTTCCCGTATCAAAGATAAATATCATCGTCCCGTCATTGTATTTGCTAAGTCTGAAGAAGGTATTCTTAAAGGCTCAGGGAGATCCATTCAGTCGCTTCACTTAAGAGATGCGCTTGATCTTATTTCCAAAAAGGATCCAAGTATTCTTATCACATTCGGCGGGCATGCCATGGCCGCAGGGCTCACCATCAAAGAAAAGGATTTTGATCGCTTCGTTCATTTCTTTGAAGAAACGGTCCAGGGTTTAATTACATCAGATGACCTTGAATTAACTATTGAAGTTGATGATGCGCTTAATTTTTCAGAAGTGACTTATGAGGATGTAGAACATATTAACGCACAAGTTTGGGGGCAAGGTTTCCCCCTTCCTATTTTTGAAGGTGAATTTGAAGTTGTTGAGCAAAGAATCCTTGCAGATAAACATTTAAAGTTAAATCTTCTATTGCAAAACAAGGTATTTGAAGCTATTTATTTTAATCATAGTGAGCATCTCCCTCGAAAGATAAAAGCGATCTATCAGGTTGATTCTAATGAGTTTAATGGTAATAAAAAAATTCAAATTCAATTAAGGATGCTGACTTAAAGATGACATCCTTAATTGCCCATCCCGCCCCAACAAAGTAAAATTCAACAAACTAATTAAGAG
>Ga0208966_1000362_pt1 | contig 14649 bp, 17 predicted proteins | sample GreLakmeHU45MSRF_FD_187701 | JGI IMG/M metagenome (GOLD analysis project Ga0208966, IMG submission 187701) | Freshwater lentic microbial communities from great Laurentian Lakes, MI, USA - Great Lakes metaG HU45MSRF (SPAdes) | ecosystem: Environmental > Aquatic > Freshwater > Lake | place: Great...
AAGATATTAAGGATGATATTAATAAAATAAAATAAAAAAATATGAAATTTAGAAATAGCTGGAAATCAGCAACAAAACAATGGGATAAAATATCTATAAGATTTAGATTGTCATCACTAGATGTATTTACTTTAGAGATAGATGTATCTAGAGAATTTTACATGTTAACAATTTTAAATTGGACAATTAAAAATAGATAAAATGAATTCAAGAAATCAATTTGTAAGATCAGCAAAAAGTTATGAAGCTGGAGGTTCAACTAGTGAGTCTAATCAAGATAGTGCTTGTTGGCCACCTTGGAAAGCAAGAAGAAATAAAAGTTGTGCTCAAAAAATAATAGATAAAAAAAAGAGTTGGGATAGACAAGATAAAGCAAAAGCAATAATTAAAAAAGTTGTTGGTACAGGTGGAGTAATAGTTGGTGGTATTTTAGGTGGAATTAAAGCTTATAAAGAAAGTCCTGGGTTTAGAAAAATGGTTGATGGAGTTAAAGAAACATTAAATATTAATAAAAATGGTGGTAAAATAAAATATAAAAGAAAATGATATACTTAAGAGAGCAAATAGATGCAGCTGTAAAAGCTAAAGGTTATGCATATTTTGCAGGTGCTAAAGACTATGATGTTAATATTATAGGAGTTCGTAACTCAGAACCAGGGCAAAAAGTTACTAATTTATTTGATGATAAAATAACTTTATCTTATAGAGTAGGTGGTAAATGGTTTTATCATGAGTGGGATGCTACTACTGAGCCAGGTAAAAAAGGAGTAATGCAATTCCATAATGCTAAGGGAGTAGCTAGATTAGTTCCAGGACAATATAAAGGAGTCTATGCTGTATCTATGCATAGGGGTAAATATCAGGCAGTATGTCAAAGATTAGGAGATGTGACTGTGTGGAGAGATGGTGATAGAGATATGACATTTGCAGAGGGTAAGACTGATACAGGAATGTTCGGAATCAATATCCATAAAGCAGGTACAGTATCTAGCTTTGTAGAAAATTGGTCAGAAGGATGCCAAGTATTTAAAAGAGTAAAAGATTTTAATGAGTTTATGGCTATAGTAAATAAAGCTAAAGATATACACGGTAATCACTTTACTTATACCTTAATTGAAAGTAAAGATATTTAAATGGCACGCAATTCACTAGCTGGAAAATCAATTGGTAAAAGTAAATCAGCAGTTTATTTTGCAAATAATGAAGATGCTAGATTAAAAAAAAATGCATACAATAAAAAATATCATTCAGATCCATCTAGAGTTAAATATAGACAAGATTTAAATAAAGCTAATAGAAAAGCAGGAACCTATGGTAATAAAGATGGTTTAGATAAATCACATACTAAAAAAAACAAATTAGTTAATGAAAAATTTTCATTAAACAGAGCTAGAAATGGCAAAGGTAACAATCCCAAAAAAAAATAATTTATTAAATATATTTTAGTTAACTATTTATTATTATATTTGACATAATAAATAAAAAAAATTATGTCAGAAGAAAAAGAAAAACCTGTTTATTCAGAAACAGAGTTAGCAGAAATGCAAAAAAAAACAATGACTTATTATGCTGGTCAAGAATCTTTATTGTCACAACAATGTGTAGTAGAAGAATTAAGATCAAGAATTAAAAAAGCTCAATATGAAGCATATGAGTGGAATCTTAAATTAATACATTTGCAATTAAGTGTTCAAGAACCTGAAAGTAAATCTAAAAAAAAATCAAATGGCTAAAGCAGTTGTAATTAATAAACAGTTACCTTTATCTTTGCTTGAAATAATTAAATTTCAATTAAATTTTTATTGTTTTAATAATAAAATAAGACTTAGTCCTGCACAGTTAGATTGTTTATCTCTTCTAGGATTATATGGCGAAATTAACATGGCTGATTTTTGTACAGAAGTAGTAAATCAAGAAATATTTGGAAATGTTCAAACTACACGTAATTTTATTACAAAATGTTGTAAAGATAAATTAGTAGTTAGAACAGGTTTAGGTAATAAATTTTTAAAAGTAAATTCAAATATAGATTTAGTTACTAGTGGTAATATTTTGTTAAATTTAAAATTATATTTCGTTGAGACCAACAAAATCTAAAGATTTAATTGCTAAAACAGCAAAAGATTTAAATTTATCAGAAGATTTAATAACAGATGTAGTTAATTTTTATTATGATGTTGTTTCAAAAAAAATTGAAAATTTAAATAGCCCAACTATTTTTTTACATGGGTTAGGTACATTACGAATAAGTAGAAAAAAATTAAAAAGAGATATAGCTGGGTTAAATAAATTATTAAATAGTAGTGACAAGGAAGATTTTAAAAAAGTAATTAAATTTAATTTATCTAAAACCTTACTTGAATTAAAAGAAAATTCTTTAGAATTATGTAATCAATATTATAAATCAATGTATGAAAAACGTTATAAAAATTTGGAAAAATAAAGGTGCTATTTTAGAAGGTATTAAAAATAATATTTTTAAAAAAAAGCATGTAGAAAAAATAGCAGAAGAAAGGTTTAAAATTTGCCTTGCCTGTGAATTTTTAGACACAAAAGGAGACAGATGTGTTATTAAAAAATCAAGACCTTGTTGTGGATCTTGTGGCTGTGGTTTATCATTAAAAACTAGAGCATTAAATGCAAGCTGCCCAGAAGAAAAATGGGATGCTATATTATCAGATGAAGAAACAGAATTACTAGAAAATAAATTAACTAATACATAAAACATGAGCGTCAAATTTTATGAAACAGGTCATAAGTATGAAAGTATTGATGCCGAAAATCCAATTACTTGGATAAGTGTTACTAAACTAATTGATAATTTTAAAGAACCTTTTAATGCTATTGAACAAGCAACAAAGTGCTCTAAAGGAAAAAATCCTAAGTATAATAAATTATCAACTGAAGAAATACTTGAAGTTTGGAATAATGAAAACAAAAGGGCTTTAAAATTAGGTTCTTGGTATCATGACCAAAGAGAAAAAGATATTTTATCTTGCAATACAATTACAAGAGAAGGTAAAGAATTAACTATTATTGATCCTTTAATGGATGGTGATGCTAAATTAGCACCAGTACAACAATTAGCAGAAGGCATTTATCCTGAACATTTGGTTTATTTAAGTTCTGTAGGAGTTTGCGGACAAGCTGATAGAATTGAAGTTGTAAATGATACAATTCATGTTTATGACTATAAAACAAATAAAGAAATTAAAATGCAAGGTTTTACTGATAAACGTGGTAAAACAAAAAAAATGCTTACACCATTAAGTCATTTAGAACAATGTAATTTTAATGAATATGCTTTACAACTTAGTGCTTATTTATATATAATGCTTAAACATAATTCTAACTTGTCCCCAGGTAAAATTCAACTAGATCATGTTGAATTTGAAACATCTTCTTTAGATAAGAATGGTTACCCAATTCATTTATTAGATAGAGAAGGTAATCCTGTTGTAAAAAAAGTAACACCTTACGCATTGCCTTATCTAAAAAAAGAAGTTGCTGCTATGTTTAAGTATGCTGAAGAATATAAAAATAAATTAATAAAATGATAAAACTATTTGATATATCAAACAACAAAGTAGTTCCAAGCGAACATTGTTTTTTGTTGCCTTTTTTAAAAAATGTAATGACTGAATTTCCAGACAATTATTTGGTTATTTATTCTTATTTATTTTATATGTCTTGCAGAAGTTCTGAAAATCCATATTATAATAGACCTAAAGAAGAATTACAAGAAGAAATTTTAAAAGATTTAGGTGTTCCAATTGATACAGAAAATTTAATAATTAGAATAGCTATGGAAAGATGCAAAGAGTTATATGAAACACCTACAGTAAGAGCTTATAATGGAATATCTAATATGCTTGATAAATTAGCTTTTTATATGGAAACACAAAGCATTACAGATGGTAGAGATGGTAATATAAATTCTATTATAGGTGCAGCTAAAAATTTTGATGCTATAAGAAAATCATTTAAAGGTGTTGCTAAAGATTTAGAAGAAGAACAATCATCTAGAGCACGAGGTGGACAAAAATTAAGTTACGATGATTAATGATGACCTTAGTGATGTTTATAAAGATATACCTCTATATGAAAATGGTGTATGGTCAACATACAGCTTTGATTCTAGAGAAGCTATGGGTAATATTTTAGAAACTGAATATTTTTCTGAACCTGGTTCATATATGTTTGATGATATAGTTTTTGAATTTCAAAAACAAGGTCTTAAGTTTAAAAAAAATGGTTTCTTTTGTGATGCACCAGATGGATCAAAAGATTTTATAAATTATTGGAATGATCAAAAATTAAAATGCAGAAAAGGCGTTTTATATTTTAAAGGTGATAAAAAATTTTATTTGTCGCGTGATTACTACATGTGGATAAACTTTTTACCAATAATTGATAAAATAAAAAAGAAAACTGACTTTCCAGATATACATGACGCACAGTATCATATGGCATTATATGAAACAATAGGTGAGTTAAAATATTTACATGGTGTTATTTTAAAAAAACGACAGTTTGGTTCATCTTTTTTTCATGCATCTAAATTAATTAATTTAATGTGGTTTGAGTATGGGCCTGTACTAAAAATAGGCAGTTCTTTAAGTACTTATATAACAGGAGTTAATGGTACTTGGAAAATGATAAATGAATACCGTAATTTTTTAAATCAACATACAGCATGGTACAGACCTATGAATCCTGGTAGTGTAGGCGAGTGGCAACAAAAAATAGAGTATACTGAAAATGGTAGAAAAACAGAAAGAGGAAGAAAAGGTGTTATGCAAGCATTATCTTTTGAACAATCTGATACTGCAGGTGTAGGTGGATTGTGTACATTATTTTTTTATGAAGAAGCAGGTATTGCTAAGTCTATGGACAAAACGTATGAATTTATGCTTCCTGCATTACAAGCTGGAGAAATTACAACAGGTTACTTTATAGCATCAGGTACGGTAGGAGATTTAAAACAGTGCGAGCCTTTAAGAAAGTATATGTACAAAGCCAAAAAAAATGGTTTTTATGAAGTTACAAATAAATGGAGTGATTCAAAAGGAACTGTTTTAAATACAGGTTTGTTTATACCTGAACAATGGTCAATGCCGGGATATATAGATGAGTTTGGTAATTCTTTAGTAGAAGAAGCCTTAGAATCAATAAGTGCTTTAAAAAAACAATGGAAAGAAGATTTAGATCCAGAAACATATCAAATACGTTGTTCTCAAAGACCAACTAATATGGAAGAAGCTTTTGCTTTTAGAGGCGAAAGTATTTTTCCATTAGAACTTGTTAAATCACATAAAAGAAGTATAGAAGAAGGTGACTACCCATATAAATGTTATAATTTAGAATTTAATGGTTCTAATGAAATAATTGCGTCACAAACAACTAAAAAACCAATATTAGTATTTCCTACAGAAAAAAATGCAGAAGATAAATCTGGAGCTATACAAGTATGGGAAGAACCAGATGAAGAAAAAACATTTTGTACAACTTATTTTGCATCTATTGACCCTGTTTCTGAAGGTAAGACTGTAACATCTGATTCTTTATGCTCTATTCACGTTTATAAAAATCCAATTCATGTACAAAGAGTTAAAGCAGATGGCTCAACAGAATCTTACATGGAAGGAGATAAAATTGTAGCTGCTTGGTGTGGTAGATTTGATGATATAAATAAAACACATGAAAGGTTAGAACTTATTATAGAATGGTATCAAGCTTGGACTATAATTGAAAGCAATGTCCCTTTGTTTATTCAACACATGCAATTTAAAAGAAAACAAAAATATTTAGTACCGTCTACTCAAATTGTCTACTCAAAAGAAATACAACAAAGCAAAACTCAGTTTCAACAATATGGATGGCGAAATGTATCTACTATTTTTAGAACTATAATGCTTAGTTATTTAATAGAGTACATGAAAGAAGAATTAGATGTAGAAACAGATGAGTCAGGTAAAGTTTACAAAAAACATTATGGGATAACTAGAATACCTGATTATATGTCATTAATAGAAATGGAACACTTTCGTCCTGGAGTAAATGTCGATAGGTTAGTATCTCTTGCAGCATTAATTTCTTTTGTAAGAATACAAGAAGCAAGTAGAGGATTAAAAACAAAAATTGAATATGAAGATGAAGATCATTTGGATAATTCAAATAATTTGTTTAAATTAAGTGTAAGCCCTTTTCGTCATATAGGTAAAACAGGTAGTGAAATGAAACAAAATTTTAAACGGTCACCTTTCAAACACATTAAATAAAAAAAAATGGAAATATTAAATGCAATGGATATTAAAAAGGGTAAAAAAACCAAAAAACAAACATTTGGTACATTTACTCAACCTATTCAATTTTTGTGTGCAGATGAAAAAGATTATGAGTGGGCTAAACATAATCTTGATTGGTTAGAATGGCAAGGTGTAAAACAAATAATGGTTAAATCTAGACGGTTATTAAAAAATTATAAATTAGCTAAAGGAACAATAGATAAATCAGATTATTTGCCAGATGTAGAAAATGAAATGCTTGAAATAATAGATGTTTTAGCAGAAGGGCAAAATGAAGCAATGGAGTTAAAATTTTATCCAATAATACCTAATGTTATAAATACATTAGTATCTGAATTTGCAAAAAGAAATACTAAAATAGATTATAGAGCAATAGATGAGTATTCGTATAATGAAATTATGCAGAAAAAAACTGATGCAATTAGTCAAGTGCTTGTAGAAAATGCTCAACAAAAACTTATAGCTAAAATGGTAGAAATGGGTATGGACCCTAATTCAGAAGAAGCTAAACAACAACTTAACCCAGATGCATTAGCAAAATTACCAGAAATTGATGAATTTTTTTCAAAAAAATATCAAACAATGTCTGAAAAATGGGCAGTTAAACAACATGCTGTTGATGTAAATCATTTTAGGATGGATGAACTTGAAGAAATAGCATTTAGAGATTCATTAATAACTGACAGCGAGTTTTGGCATTTTAAAATGTTAGATGATGATTATGATATTGAATTATTAAATCCAGCTTTAGCTTTTTATCATAAATCTCCTAGTGTTCAATATATTTCACAAGGTAATTGGGCAGGTTGGATAGATATGTGTACTATAGCAGATGTTGTAGATAAGTATGGTTATTTAATGACAGATGAGCAATTGCAATCTTTAGAGTTAATTCATCCAGCTAAGAATGCAAGATTGATGATTGATGGTATTCCTAATGATGGTTCTTTATATAATACTGATGAATCATATGAGGATAACAGAAGACATGGTGTAGACATGAAAAGAGAACTATCGTTTATGAATGCAGCTTATGATGCTCATGATGTAGTTTCTTATGTTGTGGGACAAAGTGAAGATTATGGTACGCATAGTTCATATCAATTACTTAGAGTAACAACTTCTTATTGGAAAACACAAAGAAAAGTAGGTCACCTTACAAAAGTAGATGAAAACGGAGAAGTTATAACTGAAATAATTGATGAAAATTATATTGTATCTTCCAAACCTGTTTACAACAAAACTTTTCAAAATAAAGAATCAAAAGAAAATTTAGTTTTTGGAGATCATATAGATTGGATTTGGATAAATCAAGTTTGGGGTGGAGTTAAAATAGGAAACAATTCTGCTATTTTTAATTCAACAACTACTGGAGATTTTGATCCTATATATTTAGGAGTTGACAGAGAAACGCCAGGTCCTTTAAAATTTCAATTTAAAGGAGATAAAACATTGTATGGAGCAAAATTACCTATAGAAGGTAGAGTATTCTCTGATAGAAATACTAAATCTACATCTTTAGTTGATTTAATGAAGCCTGCACAAATTGGTTATAACATGTGTAATAATCAAATACAAGATATACTTGTAGATGAATTAGGTTCTGTTATTGTACTAGACCAAAATGCATTACCTAAGCATTCAATGGGAGAAGATTGGGGTAAAAATAATTTAGCTAAAGCTTATGTTGCAATGAAAGATTTTTCTATGCTTCCTTTGGATCCAAGTATTGCAAATACAGAAAGTGCTACTGGATTTCAACATTATCAAGTTTTAGAACTTGAACAATCAAGAAGATTAATGTCAAGACTTCAATTAGCTAACTATTTTAAACAACAAGCAATGGAAGTTGTTGGTTTAAATCCACAAAGAATGGGTCAACAATTAGGACAAACTAATACAGCAACTGGTGTAGAACAAGCAGTTAGTGGTTCTTATGCTCAAACTGAAACTTATTTTATGCAACACAGTGATCATTTAATGCCAAGAGTGCATTCAATGAGAACAGACTTAGCTCAATTTTATCATTCAAATAAAGCTTCTTTTAGATTACAAGGTATGATATCTGATGATGAAAGAATTAATTTTGAAATAAATAGAACAGATTTGTTACTTGTAGATTTAAATGTTTATTGTCAAACTAATGCTAATAACAGATCTTTACTAGAACAACTTAAACAAGTATTTATGAGTAATAATACTACAGGCGCTTCTGTTTATGATTTAGGAAAATTAATGCAAGCTGATTCTTTAGGAACAATTAACATTGCTCTTAAAACAATTGAACAAAAAGCAGAAGAACAAAGAGCACAACAAGCTCAACAACAGCAACAAGCTCAAGAAGCAGAAATTCAAGCTAAAAAAGAAGAACAAGCAATAATGTTAGATCATACATCTAAAGAAAAAGAAAAAGATAGAAGAGCAAGATTACTTGAAGCTGAAATTAAAGCTGCTGGATATGGTGCAATGCAAGATGTAAATAAAAATGAAATGTCTGACTTCCAAGATGTACTTAATCAAGTAAAAGCTTCTGACGAATATAATGAAACAATGAACTTTAATAAAGAAAAGGAAAATAACAAAATTGAATTTAATAATCAAAAATTAGATTTAGAAAGAGAGAAGTTAAAACAAGAAGGTAATAATAAATTAATTGATCTTGCTGTTGCTACACAAAACAAAAATAAATTTGATAAAAATAGTTAATAAAAAATAGTTAATAATTTTATAACTATAGAATAAAAAATATTATTTTTTTATTTCAAATTTTAAACAAATATTATTTAAAATTACATTATATTATTTATAGTCAATAACCAAACCAAAAAAAATGACAGAAAATACAAAAGACTTGGATGAGAATCCAATTGATTCTTCTACAACGGTAGAAGAAGTTGAATTTGAAAATTTAGATGATTTGTTAGGTATACCTTCTGCATCTTCTGTAATCTCACCTGTTGAATCAAAATCAACAGTTTTAAAATCTAATAAGATTGATATATCTTTTTTAGATGATATTGATGATAATGATACAGAAATATATAAAGATGATAAAGAATTAGTTAACAAAACAGTAAAAGCAATAGTAGATACTAAAATTGATACTGAAGCAAATAATAATAAAGATTACACTGATTCAGATACTAAATCAGATTCTCATTCAGCAATGATAGAAGCAGCTGAAAGATTAGTAAAAAAAGGTGTATTGCAATTATTTGATGATGGAAAAAATGTTAATGATTATACTGCAAATGATTTTGAAGAATTAATTGAAGCAAATATTAGTTCTCATGTTGGAGTTGCAGCTGAAAATGCACCGGTAGAAATTTTTAGTCAACTACCAGAAGAAGTGCAAGCAGTTATACACTATGCTTTAAATGGTGGACATGATATGAAATCATTATTTGGGCAGTTAGCTAAAACACAAGAAACTTTTGATCTTAGTGTAGAAAATGAAGAAGATCAAGAAACAATAGCTAGACAATATTTAAATGCTACTGATTTTGGAACATTAGAAGAAATAGAAGATGAAATTAATGAATTAAAAGATAGAGGAACATTAGCTAAGTATGCTGAAAGATACAAACCAAAATTAGATGCAAAACAAGCTGAAGTTATTGAAAAAAGATTAAAAACACAACAAGCAGCGAAAGATAGAAAACTAGAAATGGAAAAAAATTATCAAGATGTTGTTTATAATACTTTAAATACAAACAACTTAAATGGTATACCATTAAATAATAAAGTACAAACTATGTTATATTACGGTTTAACAGATTCATCAAAATACCAAGATGCAAAAGGTAATCCTACAAATGCATTAGGGTTTTTGCTTGAACAGCATCAATTTGGTGCTAAAGCTAATCCGTCTTTAGTAGCAGAAGCATTATGGTTGCTTGCAGATCCAGAACATTATAGAAATTCTATAAAACAAATTGGAGCAAATCAAGCAAACTCAAATACAGTTAGACAGTTAAGAACAGAGGAGCAGTCTAGAAACACATCATCTACAGGAATTGGAGATGTAAACACATCAGCTAATAGAAATACGGATAAAAGAAAGCCTTTGCAAAAAAGCAGCCGTTCTTTGTTTAGCAGATAATTAAAAAGTAAACAATTAAATAAATATAAAAATGGCAACACCAGTATTAAATAATGGGATGTTCCTACGGGACAACTATTACCAAGCTAGTTCACATGTTGATTCTTATCACTTGATGAACTTATTAAAAGATTCTCAACCAGATGACTTAGGTCCTATTGAGTTGTGGGCACAAGTTAAAAAATTAGAGATGCCTCTATATCAGATGTCTTCCTTTAATGGAAAGAATGTTATAGAAGTAGACAATCCTCGTGGTGAGTACAAGTGGTCAACTCCAGTTTCTGAAGAATTACCATTTATTACAGAAGACCTTGCACCTTTAACTATAACAAAAGGAATTGACGGAACACCATTCAAGATTAAAATGAATAAGCGTGTATTTGGTCATGGTGATATTATCACATATGATAAATATAATGGAAAAGAACTATACATTACAGATGATGATATTTTAGATATGGGTGATGGATTTATATACACAGTTCAACTTGTAAATAATGACAACACAGCTGTTTTTGATAATAGATTTTTAACAAACAATACTTATTATTTTAGAATAGGTTCTGCTAGAGGTGAATATGGTGAAAGATATTCAGATTTATCAATGACACATACAACTCGTGAATTTTACAACTTTGTAGGAAACACTGATGCGCATGTTCATTATAGCATTTCTTCTAAAGTAAAATTAATGGAAAAAGGTGGAATGAAATCTGATGGTACAATACCTGTTACAGAAATTTGGAAAAACTTTGATACATCTTTAGATCCATCAATTAATACTTTAGATGGTATGGTTGCAGCTAAAGGTTCAGGTTATGTAAAAAAAGCTATTGACAATGGTAACTTAGTACGATCTTTTATTACAAAATTAGAAGCAGCTCACTTATCTAAAATTGCTTATGACATTGAAACTTACTTAATGTGGGGTAAAGGTGGTAGAATTAAACAAGATGGTCCAGATGATATGCGTTTATCAGTAGGTTTATGGAAACAACTTGATTTATCTTACAAGCATGTATACAACAAAGCTGACTTCCGTTTAGACATATTCCGTTCTGAAATATTTAATTTCTTTAATGGTAAAGTTGACTTTAATGGTCCAGATCCAAAAAGAGAACTTATTGTACAAACTGGTATGGGTGGAATGCGATTAATTAATGAGGCAATTAAAAAAGATGCAATGGCATCTGGTCTTGTTATGAATGCAAAAGAATTAGATGCAGTAAAAGGAGGCGGTATGGATTTATCTTATGGTTTCTCATTTACAGCTTATACAATTCCTTTCTTAGCTAACATTAAATTTGTTTTAAATCCAGCATTTGATAACTTACAAAATAATGAAATTGAAAACCCAATCATAGATGGTTATCGTCTTTCTTCTTATTCATTTATTATATTTGATATTACTGAAAGCGGTTCTGATAACATTAAATTGTTAAAGTGTGCTTGGAATAAAGAATTAGTTTGGCGTTATGTTAATGGTTCAATGGACTATATGGGAAGAACTCAAGGGTTTGCTTCTTCAGGAAACTTTAATGGATATCAAATTTATATGACGCAAGCAATGCCTGCGATCAAAGTTGAAGATCCAACTAAAGTTCTTAAAATTGTTATGAGAAACCCTGTAACTGGAGGATCTTTATAATATAGTGTTTCAAAGAGCCAGGGATGCTGGCTCTTTTTTTATAAATTTTTAAAAATAAAAAGCCATGCCAATAAATAAATTACCAGGGAGTACATCTCCAGATCCTGTTTTATTTAATTCATCTTATGACCAACATGCAGTTGCAAGAATTGCACATATTAATGAAGCTTTGCGTTTAGTTAAAGCTTCTGTAAAAACAGTAGGTGTATTAGGTGCAGGAGGTGTTTTAGATGCTACTAATACAGCAACTTTAGCTGCTACAGCAACTACAAGACTTGCTAGAATTGAAGCAAAATTAGATGCTTTAATTACAGCTTTATCATCATAATTAAAAGCGGTGTAATGCCGCTTTTTTTCTAGTCAATTATAAACCAAAAAAAAACCAACAAAAATGAGTCAAAAATTAGAAAAATTAGAAAATTTAGGAAAAGTAAGTATAAAAGTATTTACTGATCCAAACCAAGAAAACATGGGTCTTGAAAAATATAATTACGTTGTATTTCCAAACACCTTTCAAGTTGAAACACTTGCTGCTATTGAACAAAATGGTAAGTCAAGATATTTAACTGGATTAAATGAATTTGCACCTGAAATAAAATTAATAAAAAAAAAAAAAGCAGTTATAAAAGATATTAGAGAAACAATTGTTCTTTTAGAAAAAGAGCGTGCTTTTAATTTTCTTGATCCAGAAGATAAAGACTTTTGGTCAAAAGTAGAAATGTTTACACCAGGTAACTCTGAAATTTGGAGCAAGATCTTTTTAAAGTTAGGAAACAATGATCAATTTTTAAATCCAAAAGAAAATTTAGATGATTTAATTATAGTAAAAGCAATTGAAAACGGTGGTTTTTCTTTAGTAGCTGCTAGTTTTGAAGAAGCTAAGATGACTAAAAAGAAATGGTATTTAGATAGACAAATTGATACGTTTGCTTCTAAAACTACAGTTACTAAGTTAAGAAATAAAGCTTTAGCTGTTCTACAAGATTTATCTGATAATGAACCGCGTAAATTATTTTACATTACTAAAAATGTAGATGCTAACAGCAGCCAATATAACAATAGCACACTTCCAGATTTAATCTATGAAAACATGGATAAATATATAAATGGACTTGCTTATGATGCAGATAAAAAAAGATGTGCTACAACATTTTTAGAATTATCAAAATTATCTATAGAAGATTTAAAACTTAAGTGTATAATTAAAGACGCTTGTTTTTATCAGTTTATAATTAATAAACCTGATGGAATGCTTTATGAAGTTACACAAAATATAATGTTAGGAAGAAATGTAGCAGATATTTTAGAATACATAAAAAATCCTATTAATGAATCTGTTTTAGATTTACTATTATCTAAAGTTGAAGATACTTGGACAAAATAATAATACATAATGACAAACGACACTCTTAGACTTAAAATTAAACAAAGGTTAAATAAACTTGACAGTAGTGATTATGATAATATCATGCCTTGGCAAATTATTGAAGCTTTTAATAAAGGTCAATCAAATTGGTGTCGTAGAAATTTAGTAGGTACAAATGTTTCTAAAATTGGTGATGAAGGAAATACAAGGCGGATTGATGATTTACAAGTTTTATTAACTTCTAAATCTTTAAATCTAATTAAAAAAGACCTTTATTTTTTAACTAATAAACTTCCTAGTGATTATTTTATGTTTAAAAGAATTAGTGCTAAAGCAAAAAAAGACTGTTGTGATAATAGAAAAATGATGGTTTATTTAGCACAAGAAGGAAATGTAGATGAACTTTTAAGAGATAACATTAAAAGACCAAGCTTTGAATGGTCTGAAACATTTGCAACATTTTTTAATAATAAAATTAAAATTTTTACAAACAATGATTTTACAATTGAAGAAGCTGACTTAATTTATTATAGACAACCTAAAAGAATTCAAATTATAGGTGTATCTGATCCATATACAGGAACTATTTCATTAACAGAACAAACTTGTGAGTTTAAAGATGATATAGTAGAGTTATTTATAGATGAGTGTGTAAAAATAATTTCTGGTGATTTGCAAGATGCTTCATCAAATCAAATTGCAGATAATTCAGTTGAAACAAATAATTAAAAAATTTTTGAAATAATTTTGTTATTTCAAAACTATTGCGTATATTATTATTGATATTATATTTTATAAATTTAAAAACTAAAAACAATGAGTTATTTTTCTAACGCTTACCGCAAATCATTTGTCGGAACAAAAGCAACCCAAGCACAAGCAGCATCTACAACTGCAGTTGATGACGGCTTTATTATGACACAGGGTATTGCTACTTCGGCATTATCTAACACAGCAACACCTAATACATTAGGCCCTGGTACTTATGGATTTTTTGATCCAGCAACTTACTTATCAGTTTCATTAGCTGGTTCTACTGCTGCATTAGTAACTGGTGGAAAACCATTAATCCTTGCCGGTTCTTCTTTATATACTAATGACAAAATTGGACCTTTCCATGGTGGTTATAAAGAATCCAATAAATCTAAAATGATTAACCCTAAATATATTAATAAGTGGGCAAGAATGCAAGGGGCTGGTGCAGAACAAGCAATTTATCATGTAG
>Ga0208966_1000364_pt1 | contig 14610 bp, 15 predicted proteins | sample GreLakmeHU45MSRF_FD_187701 | JGI IMG/M metagenome (GOLD analysis project Ga0208966, IMG submission 187701) | Freshwater lentic microbial communities from great Laurentian Lakes, MI, USA - Great Lakes metaG HU45MSRF (SPAdes) | ecosystem: Environmental > Aquatic > Freshwater > Lake | place: Great...
TCCATTGAACAAGCTCATGTAATTTTTTTGCATACGCCACAGCTTCTAATGCTGAAGTCATATCAGGCTCAGACACAATTTCTAAAAGTGGTGTTCCTGCACGGTTTAAATCAATGCCTGTGCCATTTTCGACAGCGCCATGAGATGATTTGCCTGCGTCTTCCTCTAGATGCGCACGCGTAATACGTACTATTTTTTTAATCTCACCTACTTCAATTTCAAGCGATCCTTTGCCGACCACAGGTAATTCATATTGGCTAATTTGATAACCTTTAGGCAAGTCTGGATAAAAATAATTTTTACGAGCGAAAATAGATCTCGACGCTATTTCAGCATTGGTTGCCAATCCAAATTTAATAGCACATTGAACTGCCTCATAATTTAAGACGGGGAGTGTGCCTGGAAGTGCAATCGATAATACGCACGCTTGTGTATTAGGTTCCGCTCCAAATGCCGTCGATGCGCCTGAAAAAATTTTAGTTTTAGTTTGAAGTTGCACGTGCGTTTCAATACCAATCACGACATCCCAACTCATGAAAGCGCTCCTTCGGGCATAGCTTTATGCCAATCCGTCACTTTTTGAAATTGATGCGCCACATTAAACATGCGCGCTTCATCAAAATAATTACCAATAATTTGCAAACCTACTGGCAGTTTATTAACGAACCCTGCGGGAATACTCATACCTGGGAGTCCTGCAAGATTAGTCGCAATGGTATAAATATCTTGCAGATACATGGTCACTGGATCGTCAATTTTTTCATTTGCTTTAAAAGCAGTGGATGGTGCAGTAGGTCCCATGATCACATCACATAATTGAAAGGCTTTTTTAAAGTCTTCTGAAATGAGATGGCGTATTTGTTGTGCCTTTAAATAATAAGCATCGTAATAGCCAGCACTTAATACATATGTGCCAATTAAGATACGACGTTTCACTTCTTCCCCAAATCCTTCTTGGCGAGTCTTAGAATACATATCCATAAGATCATCATATTGACTTGTGCGATGGCCATAACGCACACCATCGTATCGGGATAAATTGCTTGAGGCTTCAGCGGGCGCTAAAACATAATAAACAGGAATGGATAGATTGGTATTAGGCAAACTCACATCCACAATCGTGGCACCTAATTTTTTGTATTGATCAATCGCGGCTTCAATCAATTTTGCAACGTTACTATCTAAACCTTCTGCAAAATATTCTTTAGGCAATCCAATTTTTAAGCCTTCAATCGGCCGATCAATATTTTTTGTGTAATCTTCTTTTTGATGATCAATCGATGTCGAGTCTTTGGGATCAAAGCCTGCCATCACATTCATCATCATGGCACAGTCTTCGGATGATTTCGCCATGGGTCCTGCTTGATCTAAGCTTGATGCAAACGCAATCATGCCGTAGCGAGAGACTAATCCATAAGTTGGTTTTAAACCTGTGAGGCCGCATAAGGAAGCTGGCTGCCTAATAGAACCTCCTGTATCTGTAGCCGTAGCGCCAGGACACATGCGAGCCGCAATCGCTGCTGCACTGCCCCCCGAACTTCCTCCAGGCACGCGTGTAAGATCCCAAGGGTTTTTAACGGCACCAAAATAAGATGTTTCATTCGATGACCCCATAGCGAATTCATCCATATTAGTTTTGCCTAAATTGACAGCACCCACCTCGTTAAATTTCTTCACAACTGTCGCATCGTAAGGCGCTACAAAATTATGAAGCATCTTGGAGCCGCAAGTAGTGAGCCAATCTTCAGCACAAAAAATATCTTTTTGCGCAATAGGGACGCCTGTTAGGACATTACCTTCGCCCTTTAGAATTCTTTCATCTGCAAGCCTAGCTTGGGCTATTGACCGATTTTCATCGACTGTAATAAAGGCATTAATCTCAGGATTCTTTTTTTTGATGCTGGCAAGATAATCTGTCGTGATTTCGACACTTGATGTTTTCTTTTCTCTCAAAAGGCTTGAGAGCTCTTTAATACTCCAGTCTTGCATGATTATTCAATCACCTGGGGCACGATATATAACCCACCACTCACTTCTGGCGCGATTTTTTGTAATTTTTCTCTTTGATTTGTTTCTGTAACAATATCTTGACGAAGTCTTTGTGTGACCGATTGCCCATGCGACATAGGGGAAATGTTGGTGGTATCCACCTTTTTCATATCTTCAATAAGATTTAAAATGCCCGATAATTTTTTAATCGTCGCATCCGCTTCTTCTTCCGTAATTTTGATGCGTGCTAAATGGGCAATTTTTTTGATTTCGTCATGTGTAATTGACATACAAATAGAATTCCTGTTTTTCTAGAGAAAAGCTGTTAATTTATTGATCAATATCATGTATTATACCCTGATTCTATTGACCTTTCTTGGGTTTGAAGCGTCACTTTTTTTAAAGAAATCCTAACGATAAACATGCTTAAAAAATTATTCAGTTTTGATCAATTTATGGCTAATGATATTGCCATCGATTTGGGCACTGCGAACACACTCATCTACATTCGAGGCAAAGGTATTGTCTTAGATGAGCCTTCTGTTGTAGCAATTCGTCATGAAGATGGCCCTAATGGTCCCTATAGCAAGAAATCTTTGTTGGCGGTCGGCATCGAAGCTAAAACAATGTTAGGTCGATCACCTCAAAATATTCAAGCGATTCGTCCGATGAAAGATGGAGTGATTGCTGATTTCAATATCACGGAAGAGATGATTAAGTTTTTTATTGCAAAAGTGCATGACACAAGATGGTTTGTGCCAAGTCCACGCATTATTATTTGCGTACCTTACGGTGCAACTCAAGTGGAGCGAAGAGCTATTAGAGAATCTGCTGAAAGAGCGGGTGCAAAGCAAGTGTTTCTAATTGAAGAGCCTATGGCGGCGGCCATTGGTGCAGGACTTCCTATCAGTGAAGCTACAGGATCTATGGTCATTGACGTAGGTGGGGGCACGACTGAAGTCGGTATTATTTCATTAGGCGGTATTGTGTACGCCAAATCTGAACGTGTGGGTGGCGACAAAATTGATCAAGCCATTATTGATTATTTAAGACGAAATTACGGCACATTGATTTCTGATCCTACTGCTGAAATGATTAAGAAAAAAATTGGTACAGCATTCCCGATGTCTGAAATTTTAGAGCTCGAAGTCACGGGTCGAAATCTTGCTGAAGGACTCCCTCGTCGACTCAAAATTAATAGCAATGAAATTCTAGAAGCTCTGCAAGAGCCTTTAAATCAAATTGTTAGCGCTGTGAAATCTGCTCTTGAACAAACGCCGCCTGAATTAGGTGCCGATATTTCCGACAATGGTATGGTATTAACCGGTGGTGGTGCCCTTTTAAGAAATCTCGATCGCTTAATTATGGAGGAAACAGGCATTCCTGTTGTAACGGCAGATGACCCTCTCACATGTGTTGCGCGAGGCTGTGGCAAAGCACTTGAATCGCTTGATCAATTCTCGACCGTATTTACTCACGAATAATTTTTTTGCTACTTCATTAATAGTTAAAGCTTAATGATTAAATCTCACCAACGTTCATCTAAGCTTTTTAATAAAGGCCCTTCACTTTTATCCAAATTATTGTTGCTCATATTCATATCGATTGTATTAATGGGCGTGGATTTTCGTTTTCATTATTTAAAAAATATTAGGCAGGCAACGAATGTTTTCACCAAGCCTTTTCATACATTACTTAACTTACCAAGCGATATATACCATCTCACAACAGAATACTTTTCAAATCAATCTCATTTGATTCATGAAAATGAAGCATTAAAACTCAATATAGACAGCCTTAAAGCTGATCTTCAGCGCTTTGATTTTATAGATCAAGAAAATAATCAATTAAAAAATTTACTCGAAGTAAAAAATGCGCATAAATTTAAAACTGAAGCTGTCAGTATTATTTATTCGCGCTTCGATCCTTTTAGTCAAAAAATTATTATTGATGGCGGTCAAAATAAAGGCTTTCAAGCAGGTCAGCCCGTCATTAACGCATTAGGCCTTGTAGGGCAAATCAGTAGTGTTTTTCCAGAAACAAGTGAGGTGACACTCATTATTGATAAAAAAATGTCTGTGCCTATTCAAATACAAAGAAATGGTTTAAGAGCGATCACAAATGGCAATGGTCAAAACGAAACGATTTCGCTCCCTTACTTACCCAAAAGTGTCGATGTAATGAAAGGTGATGTTTTAAAAACATCAGGTATTGATATGATCTACCCAGAGGGCATTGCCGTTGCAGAAGTATTAGAGATTAACAACAATCCTAAGCTGCCTTTTGCAAAAATTATTTGTAAGCCTATCTCAGCAATTCGCAATCACGCACATGTTCTAGTGGTCACCCCTATTGTCAATAATGTAGCGCCTACAAAAAATGACCAGAAAAAATAAATTGTTTATTATTTCTTTAATCATCGCGGCGATGATTAATCCCATTCATATTAATATTTTTAATACTGATTTAACACCTGATTTTATTTTACTCACGCTCATATTTTGGTTCTTTAAAAATCCAAATAAAGTATCCATCTCAACATTTTGGCTTGTAGGCCTCATCAATGATATCTTTATGGGGGATCTTTTAGGGCAATATGCACTCACTTATGCGTCTTGTTATTTTATTGCGCAATATTTCATAAGTAAAATCATACTTAACAATAAGCATCAGATATTACTTTATGTTTTCTTAATATTTTTAAGTGCTCAAATTATCATGTTGATCATTAATCTTACGCACGACCTTCATTATCCAGGGTTTAGCTATTATCTTCAAAGTATCACAGCTATTTTCATATGGTATGCATTCTCTAAATTTAAATTTTTTAAATTAGATCGCTAAACACTTAAGGCCATCTTAAGATGTCTTATTCTAAAAATAGTCAAAATATTTATAAGTCACGCTATTTATTTAAGCAAAGATTAGCACTCATTACAGCTTTAATATCCGTTGCTTTTTTAGCCATCATCGGACGTTTTTTTTACCTTCAAATTTTTAAATATGATTTTTACAAAGACTTATCTGAAAATAATCGTATTGTTGTGATTCCTAATGTGCCAAACCGAGGTCTTATACTCGATCGAAATGGCATCATTATGGCAGACAACTATTTTGTTTATAGTTTAGAAATTACGCCTTCTAAAGTCGCTAATCTCAACAAAACCATTAATAATTTAAAGCCTATTGTCGAATTGAGTGCGAGCGATTTAAAACAATTTAGAAAAATTTTAAAGGAAAGCTCTTCCCTAGATAGCATTCCTATCAAAACACGTTTATCTGAAACTGAAGCGGCGAGATTTGCTGCAAATAAATTACGGTTTGAAGGAGTAGAAATTAGATCTAGATTATTTAGGCGCTATCCTAAAGGTGCTTTCGCTTCGCATCTTGTAGGCCATATTAATCGGATCAATGAAGAGGATAAGGAAGCCATTAAAAAATTAGGCTGGCAACAAAACTATAAAGGTACTGACTCTATAGGCAAGCTAGGTATTGAAAAATACTATGAGGCTAAGCTTCATGGTACTACTGGATTTCAAAAAGTTGAAATTGATGTCAATGGTAATTCAGTCCGTATTTTAAATAGCACTCCTTCTATTGAGGGAGACACCATTACATTATCCATCGACTCAAACCTTCAAGAAATTGCTGAAAATGCTTTCAATAAGTACCGGGGCGCTCTCGTCGCTTTAAATCCGAAAAATGGTGAGGTGCTTGCATTTGTAAGTCGCCCTAATTTTGATCCCAATCAATTTGTAGGTGGCATTGATGTCGATGAATGGAAGCTACTGAATAAGTCATTAGATAAGCCTATGCTTAATCGTGCCATCAATGGTTTATATCCTCCAGGGTCTACCATCAAACCTTTTGTGGCATTAGCTGCGCTCGAAAATGATATTCGTAAACCGCCTTTTAATATTAAGGACCCTGGCTTCTTTACGCTACCCAACTCCGGCCACACTTACAAAGATTGGAAACCTTATGGGCATGGTATTGTAGATATGGTGATGGCAATTACTATTTCATGCGATACATTTTTTTATGGGCTCGGTATCGAATTAGGCATTAATAAATTATCTGAATTTTTATCTCGATTTGGTTTTGGTGAAGCTACCCACATTGATATGTTTGGCGAAAATGCAGGCTTATTACCTTCGCCTGAATGGAAACAAAAAAGATTTAAACAGCCTTGGTATTTAGGTGAAACTGTCATTACAAGTATTGGTCAAGGTTATATGCTCGTAACTCCTATGCAGCTAGCTCAGGCAGTTGCAACAATCGCTAACGGCGGATTAACGATCCAGCCAAGACTTATCCAATCAATTAAGAATAGTCAGACTGGCAAAATAGAAACATTTAAAAATAAAATCATTCAAGAGCTATATTTCAAACCTGAGAATCTAGCTCTCGTCAAAGAAGGTATGATGAATGTCACGCAACCTGGCGGAACTGCTGCAAGCATAGGTGCTGGGGCGGTATACAAAATGGCAGCCAAAACAGGTACCGCTCAAGTTGTTGAGATGAAGCGAAATCAAAAATATAATCCTAATCGAATGAACGAAAGACATCGGGACCATGCACTTTTTATCGCGTATGCCCCTGCAGAAGACCCTACGATTGCAATTGCAATCATTGTTGAAAATGGTGGCCATGGTGGATCAACGGCGGGACCGATTGCAAGAAAATTGATGGATTATCATTTGCTCAAAAAAATAGCTTTAAGCAAAGAAGATAATAAAGCAGCCCCTCTTGAATCTGAACATCATGATTAAAATACGGTCACTATGTTAGAACGTTTATTTCCTCGCCTACAAAAAAATATTGATCCTATGTTAATGATCTTTATTAGCTCGACTTTAGTGGTCGGTCTTTTTACACTTTACAGCGCTTCAGGACGAAATATTATTTTGGTGCTTAATCAACTTTTTTATATTGGGCTTGGTTTTATATTGCTGTGGGTCACGGCGGGAATACATCCTAAATATTATGAAAAATTTGCGCTTCCTATTTATATCATAGGGTTGTTGCTACTCGTTGGCGTCATGTTTTTTGGGCAATCGAGTCATGGGGCTAAACGCTGGCTAAATTTAGGTGTATTTAAAATGCAGCCTTCAGAAATTATGCGTATTGCCGTACCTATTGCTATGGCTTGGTACCTGTCTAAGCGAGAAAATAAAAGGCACGCGATCGACTATGTCATTGCCTCCCTATTTTTTATTTTGCCCGTTATCCTTATTATCAATCAGCCTGATTTAGGCACGGGACTTTTAATTGCCGCATCAGGTGTTTATATTCTTTTTTTAGCCGGCTTAAATTGGAAATTTATTGTAGGTGGTATCGTCGGTCTTTTTTCCTTAACGCCTATCATTTGGACGCATTTATATGATTACCAGAAAAATCGTTTGCTCATTTTATTAGATGCAAGCCAAGATCCATTGGGATCAGGCTATCACGCGATTCAATCTTCTATTGCAATGGGATCAGGTGGACTTATTGGAAAAGGGTGGCTTAATGGCACGCAAGGTCAACTTGATTTCTTACCTGAACAAACAACCGATTTTATTTTTGCAGTCTTTAGTGAGGAATTTGGTCTGTTAGGCAATTTATTACTCTTAGGTCTTTTTGCGTTCATTATTGGTCGGAGCCTTGTGATTGCCTCGCAAGCAAAAAATACATTTTCACGACTTCTAGCCGCTAATATTGGGCTTACTTTCTTTACTTATATCTTTATTAATATTGCGATGGTAAGTGGCATCATGCCTGTGGTGGGCGTACCTTTGCCTCTTATTAGTTTTGGTGGCACATCTATGACGATTATTTTAATTAGCTTTGGTATATTAATGAGTGTGCATTCACATAAAGAACTTGTAGGATCCTCTTAATGTTTAGAGTCTATTTTCTTGGTTTCCTGCTCCTTTCTCTCTTAACAGCTTGTGCAAGCGGCCCTTCTTTTAAGAATGATAGCGTCCCTGCACCTTCAAAAAAAGCTGGGGGCTATTACCTCGACGATGGTCCAGGCGATCATCCCCCTGAGAATATTGATGAGATTCCTAATGCAACCCCTAAGGTAGAGCCCTTTCATGGACGCGCGAATCAACCTTATATTGCACTCGATAACAAGTATGTCCCGATGACTTCTTTCTATCCTTATAAAGAGCGAGGTGTCGCTTCTTGGTATGGCAAGCGCTATCACGGCAAAAAAACATCGATCGGTGAAGTCTATGACATGTATAGCATGACTGGCGCTCACACGACACTGCCAATTCCATGTTATGTGCGAGTCACTAACACTGAAAATAATAAAAGCATTATTGTCAGAATTAATGATCGCGGCCCATTTAAAAAAGACCGCGTCATCGATTTATCTTTTGCCGCAGCTTACAAATTAAGGTTATCTGACAAAGGCAGTGGCCCAGTAGAAGTCGAGCTTATTGACCCGAGACAATTTAGTACGCTCAAAAAAACACCTGATGTCCTTAACGAAAAAATACAAGAAAAGGATGTGGCAACAGCTCAAGTGAAGCTAGCTGAAGAGACAATATCAACTGAGCCTCTCTATATTCAAGCAGGGGCTTTTAAAAATGAAAAAAATGCAGATCTTTTATTAAAACAACTTTTAGACATGAAGATAGAAAACACGCCGCCATTTAAAAAACAATTTTCAGAAGATTTATTTCATGTAGTGATTGGGCCTTTTAATTCGAAAGATGAAGCAAATAACATCGCAGATCTTATTAAATCAAAAATAAAAATTAGTATTTTTGTGGTCACTAAAGAAAAGAATTAAATGTCGAATCATAATACGCCCCCAGAAACCCTGATTGAGTTTCCATGTCATTTCCCGATTAAGGTGATGGGTGAAGTCCATGATACATTTACATCAACCGTCATTGAAATCATTAAACAAAAAAACAGTAGTTTTGACCCGGGTACGATCGAAATGAAAGGAAGCAGCGAAGGTCGTTATATCAGTCTAACCTGCTTTGTTTATGTCACAAGCAAGCCAGAATTAGATGACATCTACCGATCACTTTCAACGCACCCTATGATTAAAGTAGTTCTGTAGATTTATGTCGATCGACGTCAAATATCTTGGTCTCACACCTTATGAATCTACATGGAATAAAATGAAAGTTTTTACTTCCAAAAGAGTTCATTCCACACAAGATGAGATATGGATCACAGAACATGAGGCTATTTATACGCTGGGTTTAAATCGAAAAGATTTCAAAAAACCTTTAAGAACTGATATTGCAATTCTCCCTGTTGATCGCGGCGGAAAAATTACTTATCATGGCCGAGGTCAGCTCATTATCTATCCACTCATCGATCTTGAACGCTATCACCTCACAATTAGATCTTTTGTGGCTTTAATCGAAAAAAGTGTTGTGAGTTTTTTATCCCGTCGCGATATCAAAGCCAGTGCTAAAATAGAAGCCCCTGGAGTCTATATTGAAAATAAAAAAATTGCTTCATTGGGATTACGTATCAAAAATCATGCTTCATATCATGGCTTGAGTATGAATATCGATATGGATTTGTCCCCTTTTGAAGCGATTGATCCTTGCGGTTTTAAAGACTTACAAATGACACAATTAAAAACATTTACAAATGATGTATCGATCGAAACTATAGGTTTCGAAATTGCGAACGATATTAAATATCAACTGCTCAATTTAAAATGATGAAGCCTCATATTTCAAAACCTATTGGTATCAAAGAAATTAATTTTGAGAAGACTTCTAAGATTCCTATCAAAATTATTGAAGCTCCTATCAAAGCCAAACCGCATTGGATCAAAATGCAGCTACCCCAAAGCCAGCGATTCAATGAAATTAAATCAATTTTAAGAAAAAATAATCTTCATAGCGTATGTGAAGAAGCGAGCTGTCCTAATATCGGTGAATGCTTTAGTCAGGGCACTGCTACATTTATGATTCTCGGCGATCTTTGCACAAGACGCTGCCCATTTTGCGATGTCGGCCATGGGAGACCCTTGCCACCTGATGCGGATGAGCCGAGAAAATTAGCCCAAACCATTCAAGAGCTCAATTTGAAATACGTAGTGATTACAAGTGTGGATCGCGATGATTTACGCGATGGCGGTGCACAACATTTTATTGATTGTATTAAAGAGATCCGTAGTATTTCGCCCAACACTAAAATAGAAATTTTAGTACCGGACTTTAGAGGTCGCCTTGATAAAGCACTGGATATTTTAAGCTTGATGCCACCTGATGTGTTTAATCATAACCTAGAAACCATACCAAGACTTTATAAAAAAGCACGTCCAGGCTCAGACTATCAGCACTCACTTAATTTACTGTTAAATTTCAAATTAAAGTTTCCTGATGTACCGACGAAGTCAGGGCTTATGTTGGGACTTGGTGAAACGAATACTGAAATCATTGAAGTGATGAAAGATTTAAGAGCACACAAAGTTGAAATGCTGACCCTTGGGCAATATCTGCAGCCAAGCGCTCATCATCTCCCTGTGGAGCGTTATGTGGATCCAAAAGAATTTGATACTCTAAAAGAAGAAGCAGAACAATTGGCATTTTCATCAATAGCGAGTGCACCGATGGTTAGAAGCAGTTATCACGCAGATCTTCAAGCGCATGAGGCACAAAACTAAATGGTTCCCCATTTAAAAACTGCACTTACAGGGCCTCTTCTTTCATTAGAAAAACATCTCATTCATGAAATGGCAAACATTGAACATTGGTTTCGAATTCAATGGCTAGAGCATGCAGCCCCCTTTTATGCATCTGTTGATTTAAGAAATGCAGGATTTAAATTAGCGCCTGTTGACACTAATCTTTTTCCAGGGGGATTTAATAATTTAAATCCAGATTTTTTATCACTTTCTGTTCAAGCCGCTATGGTGGCAGTTGAAAAAGTATGTCCTGAAGCTCATCGCCTTTTAATTATTCCTGAAAATCACACACGAAATATTTATTACCTAAAAAATTTATTTGAATTACAAAATATATTAAGAAAATCAGGTCTTGATGTGCGCATTGGCAGTCTGGATGAAACGATTACAGAACCCACTTCCCTTGCAGTTGAAAATAATAAGGCTTTACTTATTGAGCCACTAAAACGTATTAAAAATAGGTTAGTGCTTGAAAATAAAACGCTCGGTAATTTTGATGCATGTGCCATTTTATTAAATAATGATTTATCTGCAGGCATTCCTGACATATTAAAAAATATTGAACAAAATTTAATACCCCCTCTTCATGCAGGATGGGCAACACGCAGAAAATCGCAACACTTCAAAGCTTATGACGAGGTCGTGAATTCATTCGCTGAATTTATTAAGGTAGATCCCTGGCTCATAAATCCTTATTTTGATCATGCAGGTGATATTGATTTTCATGCAAGACAAGGCGAGGACGAGCTTGCGGCAAAAGTAGAGAAAATCTTACATAAGATTCAATCGAAATATAAAGAATACAAAATCGAGCATGAGCCCTTTGTGATCGTCAAGGCAGATGCTGGTACTTATGGTATGGGTATCATGACAGTCAAACATGGTGAAGAATTAAGAAATTTAAATCGAAAATCGCGTAATAAAATGTCTGTCGTGAAAGAGGGCTTAGAGGTTTCAGAAGTGATTATTCAAGAAGGCGTCTATTCTGAAGAATGTATTAACGAAGCTGTTGCAGAGCCTGTCGTCTATATGATAGATCATTTCGTGATTGGTGGCTTCTATCGTGTGCATACCGCACGAGGCAAAGATGAAAATCTTAATGCACCTGGGATGCATTTCGTGCCCTTGGCATTCGAAACTTCTTGCTCAACACCAGAAATAGATGAGTCGCCACTTTCAACGCCCAATCGATTCTACGCTTATGGTGTGATCGCGAGATTAGCACTTCTTGCAGCATCTATTGAACTCGAAACCTACGATCTCATGAATCAATAATTATGCCTATTCTCTTTATTATCGACCCACCTCAATCCTTAAATTTAAAAAAGGACTCAACCTTGGCTTTAATGAAAGAAGCCATTAAACAAAATCATGAAGTGTATTTTTGTTTACAACATGACTTATATATTGATGCCAACCAATTATTTTGTAGAACGTATCGCTTTGAAGTAAATATTTTCCCGAATCATGCAAATACTTATGAAACTCATCCTGTTTCATTTTTTAATGCGCTCTTTATGAGAAAAGATCCACCAGTGGACCAAGCTTATCTTCATACGACTTTCTTATTAGATATTGCCGAAAAAGCAAATGTGAAGGTATTTAATAAACCTTCTTCCATTAGAAGTTGGAATGAAAAAATATCCATACTCCAGTTTGACGAGCTCATACCAAAAACCTTAGTCACAGCCAATGCGGAGATTGTGAAACAGTTTTTTAAAGATCATGGCGATATCATTCTAAAACCGCTTGATGGCATGGGTGGCAAAAATATTTTTCGCGTCAGCGAATTTGAAAAAAATCTTAATGTAATTTTAGAAATCATGACCAACCATGGCCATCAAATGATCATGGCTCAGCAATATATTCCAGAGATTAAATTAGGTGATAAACGTATTGTCATTATTGAAGGAAATCCCTTTCCCTATGCGTTGGCTCGCATTCCTATGGAAGGCGAAACGCGCGGCAATTTAGCATCAGGGGGGCAGGGTATCGCACAAGCTCTATCAAATAGAGATATAGAGATTGCCACGATCGTAGGTAAAAAACTATTGAGTGAGGGTCTTCATTTTGTAGGGATTGACGTCATTGGTGATTTTTTAACAGAAATTAATGTGACAAGCCCAACTGGTATCGTTGAACTTTTTGAACAGACAAAACAAAATCCCGCAGAACTTATTATTAATGCGCTTCATTAAGTTTTTTTTCATAGTTTTAGGCTTTTCTTTTCTTCAGTCTTGTTCTAATCCATCCTTATACCAATCTAAACATTATGTATTTGGAACCATTGTAGATATTTCTATTTATGGTGAAGACGAAAAAAAAGCAGAAGATGCTACCAAAGCTGTTCTTAAAGAATTTACAAGGCTTCATAACTCTCTTCATGCTTGGGAAAAAAGTGATCTTACCAATCTCAATGAGTCTATCTCAAAAAATAAGTCTTATAGAAACGCCTCTTTAGAACTTATTGAAATCATTAAAAATGCGAGAGAACTAGAAATTGCTTCAAATCATCTCTTTAACCCAGCGATAGGCGAGCTCATCGATTATTGGGGATTTCATCAAGAGGAATTTAATCCAATGCATCCGAATCAATCAAAAATAAAAAACCTTGTCGAAAGAGGTCCCTCTTTAGACCAACTTCACATTACAGGAACAACTATTAGGAGCTCAAATCCGCACGTAAAAATTGATCTCGGTGGATATGCAAAAGGGTATGCTCTTGATCGAGCAAGCAAAATTTTGCATGAGTATCATATTAAAAGTGCGCTCATAAATATTGGTGGAAATATTATAGCAATTGGCCAACATGGCAATAAACCTTGGCGTGTTGGTATACAAGATCCTAGAGGGGCGCAAGCGATTGCAAAAGTTGACTTACTTGACGGATGGGCTATCGGGACATCAGGTGACTATCAAAGGTATTTTATGAATGATGGTAAGCGCTATTGCCATCTTATTAATCCACTTACAGGATATCCAGTCCAAGGTGTTCATTCTGCGACAGTTCTAATCGAGCCATCTCAAAATGCTGGTACTTTGTCCGACGTTTTATCTAAACCACTTTTTATTAGCAAAAAAGAAGATAGAAAGGATATGGCAAAAAAACTTCAGATCTATCACTACTTAATTATTGAAGATAAACACATATCGATGACTAAAACGATGGCAGATAAAATTCAATTCTTAAACCCTCATACTCAAAAAAATAATCAAATTGAAATTACGCTCTAATTTTTTTCTTGGTGATTGCCTTATTATTTTAGTAAGTCTTATCTTTATTATTTTTGCATTTAAAACTTTCTGGCATTTTGAAACAGGTAGTGTAGTCCAAGTCAATTTTCAAGGAAAAACATATGGAAACTTCAGCCTATATCAGGACAAAAAAATTAGCCTGGTAGGCAAAGAAGGTTCAAGTATGATTGAAATTAAAGATGGGCGGGCTCGCATTAAGACCGCCCCATGTAAAAATCAATATTGTGTTCAGCAAGGCTGGATTAATTTCACAGGACAAATACTAATTTGTATTCCCAATGAAGTAAGCATTGAAATTTTGGGTAAAACGAAAGCTTATGACTCGCTCAATTATTAAAATTAAAACGACTTTGCTTGACCATCAAATCGCCCAATTAAGTGCGATTGCAATAGGTCTTAGCCTGATCGAATCAGTATTGCCATCTCCTATGCCAGGTGTAAAACCTGGGATAGCTAATATCATCACCCTTTATGCCATCTATCGCTTTAATTTTAAAACAGCGATCTGGGTCAGTATCTTAAGGGTCTTTGCAACAAGCCTCATATTAGGACAATTTTTAAGCCCTACCTTTATGTTAAGTCTTACCGGATCCGTACTTAGTCTTTTGACTTTATATTTTATAATTAAATTACCATCTAAATTTTTTAGTCCCATAGGTCTTTCCATACTCTCTTCTTTTGCGCATATTGCAGGTCAGCTTATGCTTGTT
>Ga0208966_1000365_pt1 | contig 14604 bp, 20 predicted proteins | sample GreLakmeHU45MSRF_FD_187701 | JGI IMG/M metagenome (GOLD analysis project Ga0208966, IMG submission 187701) | Freshwater lentic microbial communities from great Laurentian Lakes, MI, USA - Great Lakes metaG HU45MSRF (SPAdes) | ecosystem: Environmental > Aquatic > Freshwater > Lake | place: Great...
GCAATCGTAGATTTATCCGCAAATGTCCCGATTTTGACCGATTTTGTAACTAGTCCAAACCAGTATGAAACAGACATAACCGACAGTGCTAGGACAAATGTTAGCCAGTTGGGGGGTCGGTTAATTGGTAGCCCAACACCTCGCATATTCGCACACCCTGTAGACGGCGACAGGTCAAGGGCGCAACAGGCTATAGATCTTGCAGCTGAGATAGGTATAGAGCTTATGCCCTGGCAAAAACACGCGTTAGGCGACATTTTGAATATGCGTAACGGTAAGTATGTACGGCGGGTTATGGGTCTGGTATGTGCAAGGCAGCAAGGTAAAACAGAGTTAGCAAAAATCCGAATAATAGCTGGCATTTACTTATTCCAGGAAAAGGACGTAATTCTATTATCTGTTAACCGTAAGCTATCGCTTATCACTTGGAGGCAGATAGATTACTTAATTCAAAATACCCCGCGCCTCAAAGCTTTATGGGCTAAGAGCTACACTACAAACGGGGCCGAAAGAATAGTATTTAAAAACGGTGCTCAAATATCTGTAGTAGCTGCAACCCCTAACGGCTCGCGAGGTATGACGGCAGACCTGGTATTTATAGACGAAACCAGGGCGATAGATCAAGGCACTTGGGACGCAGCGGTCTACACTACAAATGCGCGACCCCTGGCTCAAGTGCTAACGGTCAGTAACGCGGGTGATAAGTCAAGCACTGTTTTAAATAATTTACGGGATAGAGCTATAGCTAACGTAAGCCCTACCCTGGGTTGGCTTGAATGGTCAGCTCACCCGTCGCGCGAAATTATGGATAAGCGCGGCTGGGTGGAATCTAATCCCGCTTTAGGCTGGACAATGGACGAAGCGACTATGGCTCATAATGCCGTAACTAATGACCCGTTAGCCTTTCGAGTCGAGGTACTTTGTCAATTTTTAGATAACCTCGCGTCGCCTTTCGAAATTGGAAGCTGGCAAAAATGCGCTGATGAGTCAATAGTCCTAGAGCCAGGCGGTGTAACTTATTTTGCTTTTGATAAGTCCTATACGCATAAGTACGCAGTCCTAGTAGCAGGGCAAAAACTAGATGAGCTGAGGGTAAAGGTAAAAGTGTTGCAAGTTTGGAGTACTACTACGCCTTTAGACGATCGGCAGTTAGCTAGTGATATTAACGGGCATATACAAAGGTTTAGGCCTAAGGTCGTTATGTATGACAAATGGGTAAGCGAAAACGTAGCCAGCTACCTAAAGGCTAGTGGCTCACCTCTAATGGACGTAAGCGGCAAGGCACAAAATGAGGCAAGTAACCGGCTAGCCCAGTTGATGAGTCATAGTCAAGTAATACACGGTAACGAACAAATACTTAATGAGGCTATAGCCGCGTGCGCTACTAAGCACACAGAGTACGGCTGGAAAATAGTAAGGCGTAAATCTGCCGGTGAGATATGCGCTGCTATTAGCGTAGCTATGGTGGCCTGGTATGCCTCACGGCCTCAGGCAGTTGCTAGTATAATAGTCAATTAGACACGCCGTACAAATAGGACAAATTATTTAATAAGGGTGTATATTGCCCCGCGTGGGGATACTGCAAACACTCAGGCTAGTTGACGCTATAGACACGTCAGTAAGTACCCCGACTATTAAGTCGCAATTTTTACCGCCTGTAAATGACGTAGATACTAATAGCTTATTTTTTGCACCTCAAACTTTTATAACACGAGCTGAGGCTGCAGCGGTGCCTTCCGTCGCGCGGGCCTCACAGCTAATAAAGGGCGTAGTCGGCACGCTACCCCTACACCTTTACCGTAAATCTACGGGGCAAGAATTAGGCAGCCCGTTATGGCTAGAACAACCAGACATTAGGCAGCCGCGCGTGGTTACTATGGCTTGGACTGTTGACGCTTTATTTTATTATGGCGTTGCGTATTGGGAAGTTACCGAGCTGTACGCAGACGACGGCAGGCCTGCACGTTTTGCCTGGGTATCTAACTCACGGGTTACAGTAGATTTAAACGCTAATAACACAGTAGTAGATTTTTATTATGTAGACGGCAAACGCAGACCAGATAGCGGTCTAGGCAGCTTGATTACTTTTCAAGGTTTAGACGAAGGTATTTTAAATAGAGGCGGGCGCACAATACGCGCCGCGTTGGATTTAGAAAAGGCCGCAGCTGTAAGCGCGGCTACACCTATACCGTCGGGTTATATACAAAATAGCGGTGCAGATTTACCGGAGGAACAGATAACAGGACTATTAGCTAGTTGGAAGTTGGCACGTAACCAGCGATCTACAGCCTACTTATCAAGTACGCTGAAATACGAGCCAACCTCTTTTAGTCCGAAAGAAATGATGATGAACGAGGCCGCTCAGTTTTTAAGTACGCAACTGGCTAGATTATGCAACGTACCCGCCTATCTTTTAAGTGCAGATATGAATAATTCTATGACTTACTCAAACGTAATAGATGAACGCCGGCAGTTTGTAGATATGTCCCTACGTCCCTATATATGCGCGATAGAGGACAGGCTAAGTATGAACGACATTACAAACAGTCAAAATTACGTAAGGTTTGATTTAGACGAAACTTACTTACGTAGCGACGCATTAACACGGTTAGCAGTAATAGAAAAGATGTTGGCACTTAATTTAATTACAGTAGAGCAAGCGCGCGAAATGGAAGACCTAACACCTAACGGGGGTACAGCTAATGCAGTTGAACTTTAACAGCTCAATAGAAGCAACAGACCAAGAGCGTAGAATTATTGCCGGTAAAATTGTACCGTTTGGCGAAATCGGTAACACCTCAGTAGGTAAAGTAGTTTTTGAGGCCGGCTCTATAAATTATCAAACCGGCGGTAAAATAAAATTATTACTTGAGCATAGTGCTACAGACCCTATTGGGTTTGCACAAAATATAAGCGAGGATACACGCGGCTTATATGCAAGTTTTAAAATATCTGCTACTACTAAAGGTACAGATAGTTTAATTGAGGCTAGCGAAAACTTACGCGACGGTTTGAGCGTTGGCGTAACAGTTGACGCAAGCGAGGACAGAGGCGGCGTACTTTACGTACAGTCTGCCGTTTTACGCGAGGTAAGTTTGGTACAAGCTGCAGCCTTCAAGTCCGCTACCGTTGAAAAAGTAGCCGCCAGCGAGGTAGAGCCTGAACCAGTAGAGGAAACCCAAGAAACCCAACCAACCGAAAGTGAGGCCAGCGTGTCCGAAAACGCTACCCCAGCAACCCCAGAGGTAGAAGCCGCACAGCCGGTAGAAGCCTCACGCCCAACAGTAACGGCACTAGCTTTTACTGCCCCACGTAGCCCAATTACTACCCCAGCCGATTACCTCTTTCACAAAGTAAAGGCAACGTTAGACCCAGGCAGCGAGTCTGCATTATGGGTACGCGCAGCTGATGACACCACTACAAATAACGCGGGCCTTATTCCAACGCCTCAGCTAACTACTTTGTTTAATGGCAAGTCAAATAGTTTTCGCGCAAGCATTGAAGCTATTAACACCGCCGCCTTGCCTGCTATGGGTATGTCGCTACAAATCCCGCGCATTAAAACCGTCCCTACGGTAGCCGACACAAACGAAGGTTCAGCACCTTCAGAAACCGGTATGGAAGTAGAGTTTGTTACTGCAACTGTTAATAAGTACGCAGGACAAAACACAGTTTCCGTAGAACTCTTTGACCGGTCAGACCCAGTTTTCCTAAACGTATTGGTTCAACAAATGGCCGACGCGTACGCTCTAGCTACTAACAATTTTGTTAACGGCGAGCTAATTACTGCAGCTACTTTAGACGCTACTACGGTTGCAACTTACCCAACAGCTGCAGAGCTTCTAGGTATTGTTTCACGCGGTGCAGCTAGTGTTTACTCAAACTCTAAGCGGTTTGCTCGTAATATGATTGCAAGTTCCGGACAATGGGCAAACATAATGACTTTAGCGGACGGTGGGCGTCCAATTTATATGGCGCAACAGCCACAGAACGCAGGCGGCGCGGTATCAGTATCAAGTTTACGCGGTAACGTAGCTGGACTTGATCTATACGTTGATTACGCAAACGCAGGCGACGGGGACGGTACTATCTTGATCGTTAACCCAGACTGCTTTACCTGGTACGAATCACCTCAACTACGCCTCACTACTAACGTAATTGCTAGCGGTCAAATTGAGATTATGTACTATGGCTATGGCGCACTTGCTAACTTAGCTGCAGGCGGCGCGTTTAAGAATAACAAGGCATAAGCCTAAAACACTAGAACCCTAGACCCTGCCCCTAGTCCGGTGGGGTTTAGGCCTTAAACGTAAGGAGTAAAGCGCGTGGCTGCAACATATATAACTATGGCTGAGTTACGCGCTTTGCTTGGTATCACTGGTATTACGCTTTACAGCGACGCGACAATAGAGGAAGTCTGCCAGGCTACAGAGGATATTTTAAATAAGTATCTCTGGTTTAACACTGCCCCTATAGCTGCAACAGCCTTAAGCGCAAACGTTGCAACAATTACTACCCCTACACCTCACGGCTTTGTAACTGGTCAAACAGTAGTAATAAGTGCAGCCGGTACTACCTTCAACGGCAGTAAAGTAATTACAGATTATCAAACCTTTACTTTTAGTTATGCAAAAACTGCTAGCGATCAAATTACAAATCTAGTCAAACCCTACGGTTTAGTTACGGGGCCTAATAACGCTACAGCTTACGCAAGTGTTCCGGCAGTGCGTGAAGCTGCAGCGGCCCTAGCTACTACTATCTGGCAAGCACGACAGGCCCCAGGTGCTAGCGTTACTACTATTGACGGCTTTATAGCGTCGCCTTATCAGCTAGGCAATACCCTTATAGCTAAGGTACGCGGATTACTAGCCCCGTACTTATCGCCTAATTCTATGGTGGGCTAATGCCTGCAGCCATAACTACGCTTAGAACTACACTAGCTACAGCCCTAGCTAATACGGCAGTCTGGACAGTTTTTAACCATATCCCAGAGGTGCCCCTTGCAAACTCTTTAGTAATCGCCAATGACGACCCTTATATTTTAGTAAACAGTAATATAAAAACGGCTATAGCCCCTACTGTACGGTTTAAGTTATTTTTGTTAGTGCCGCTTATGGATAACTTAGGCAACCAGACCACGCTAGAGGATTTTTACCTAGCTGTTATGACAAAGCTAGCAGCTAGTAACTTAACAATAAATATAACCAGTTTTAGCGCCCCTGCAATACTAGAAACCCCTAGCGGTAACCTGCTTCAAAGTGAAGCCGGCTTAGAGATAATAAGTAGTTGGAGTTAACTATGGCTAATTACAAAGTAATGATAGATAACGATATTGCCGGCGTTGGCTTAGGCGGTACCGTTAACGACACAGATTTAGAAGGGTGGGACTTACCACACTTGCTAAAAATTGGTGCTTTAGAGGAATCCTCAGTAAGCCCAACCCCTACTAAAGTAAAGGAAGTGCAGGAATAATGGCAATTTATTTTACAAATAATACTTACCTAAAACTAGGTACTTACGACATGAGTAGCGTCGTGATCTCAGCGAGCATTAACGTAAACTTCGACCAGCTAGAAATTACAGCTATGGGCGACGCAGCGCACAAATACTTAAAAGGTTTGCAGGCTTCAACCCTTAGCGGCAGCCTTTATATAGACCAGGCAGCTATCGCAGCCGGCTCTACACGTGCAGTATTAGACAGCCTCAGCGGTACCTCAGCAGCCTTTGAAATTGGCGCAAGCGGTTCTACTGCAAGTGCTACTAACCCAGTCTATAAAGGCTCTTGCTTTGTAAACGGGTACACACCTATTAACGGTGCCAATGGTGAAGTAGCTCAGCTTGACTTTACTTTTGACATTACAGCACAAACAGCACCCTTCCCAACCGTAACCTGATAAGAAAGTGGGCTAGAAAATGGCAAGGTTAAAGATTACACGCGATACCGGCGTAGTTGAGGAATACGACATTACGCCGGCTATCGAAGTAGAGTTCGAAGCCTATGCAAAAATGGGCATAAATAAATGTTTTAGGGAACAAGAAAAGCAAACCGACGTGTACTACCTCTGTTTTTTAGCAATTAAACGCAGCGGACAGACTGTACCTTTGTTTGGTGAGGCTTTTCTTAACACCTTAAAAGCAGTTGAGGTGCTAGATAGCGACCCTTTAGCTGGTTAGGTGATAGGCAATTACTCACCTATCAAATAGCAGCCCTAGCGGTCGAAACTGGCATAGCACCTAAAGAGTTTGTAGAGATGTCGCCGGAGATGTTGGCAGCGATCTACAGAGTATTAAAAGACAGAAACGAGGCGGCAAAAGTTGGCTACAGCAAAAATCGTAGGACTAGATGAAACGGTGCGAGCCTTACGCCAATTTGACCCTGACGCATTAAAAGAAATGAATAAAACAATTTATGCAGCTATGAAAATAGCTCAGATAGACGCACGACAATTAGCCCCTAGCGTTGCACCTTTTAGCGGCTGGGCCAGACCGGTAAAGCAGGGACGCTGGGCAGACCTAACCTTCACCCCAAGAGCTGTAAAAATGGGCCTTAAAACTAAGATAGACAGGGCGCGTAAGCGTGGCACCTGGACTAGCAAGGCCTACTTACTTATCAACGCTAACCCTGCCGGCTCTATTTATGAAACAGCCGGACGCGTAAACCCTAAAGGCAACAGTAAGCAGGGTGCCAATTTTAATAAACTTATAGCTAGGCAGTCTGGCATTATCGTACGCGGCAAGCAGGGACGCATAGCCTATAAAGCGGTAGAGGATAACCGCGAGGAAATAGTTATGAAAAGTAACGCAGCTATAGCAAAAGCCCAGACGGCAGTTAACCGTAAGTTGGCTAGCTAATGGTTATTAAAGTACCCATAATTGTTAGTTACAATAACAAAGGCACTAAGCAGGCTACTAAAGGTATTGGCGGCTTAGAAAAGTCTTTCAAGTCTATGGGTTTAGCCTCAAAGTTAAGTTATGCAGCGGCAGGAACAGCGGCCTTAGCGTTTGCTAAAAAATCTATAGCGGCAGCTTTGGCCGATCAAAAGCAGCAAGTAGTTTTAGCAAAAACTTTAGCTAACGTAGGCGAGTCTTTTGCTACAGCCTCAGTTACAAAGTATATAGACAGCCTGCAGCGAGCTACCGGCGTATCAGAGGATCAACTACGCCCGGCTTTTAATAAGTTAGTTACTGCAACACTTTCAGCGAGTAAAGCTCAGGATTTACTAGCTCTTAGCCTAGACATTAGCGCGGCCACTGGTAAGTCTAGCGAGTCTGTAGCAGCGGCTTTAAGTAAAGCCTATTTAGGTAATAACACAGCCTTAGGAAAATTAGGCGTAGGGCTTACTAAAACAGAGTTAAAGTCTATGACGTTTGAGGAAACAACACAAAAACTAAGCACACTGTTTGCAGGTCAAGCCTCAGCTACAGCCAATACTTACGCAGGCCAGTTAGCCGTTTTAGGCGTGGCTGCTAATGAAGCCAGCGAAACTATCGGGACGGCTTTAATAGAATCTATAGCTAAATTAGGTGGCCAAAATGGGGCTAAGGATTTAGCTACACAAATGCAGGGCTTAGCCGATAGCACGGCTAACGTAATTACTGGCATAACGGTAGTTATTGATTATTTTAAAAAATTAGACGCTGCTCTACCTAGTTGGTTAAAAACTACCTTACAGTTATTAGAACGGTTTACTCCACTAGGACAAGCTAAAGAGGCGTTAAAAGTCTTAGAGGAGTTAGGTGTTAAAGAAAAAGAGCTACAAAAGCAACGCACAAATAACGCCTCAGACCGTGGCACCTTAGCTAGGGCTGCAGATATAGCAGACAAAGCAGCTAAAGCAGCATTAAAAAGTAATGCAAAAATAATAGAAGGTAAAAGTAAAATAGTAGCGATTACTAAAGCTCAGGCAGCTAATGAAAAGTTAGCGCGTATGTTTGATATGGACGCTATACAGCTAGCAGCGGCCCTGCAGGGCAAACTATCTAAAGAGGACGAGGCTAGGGTAAAAGCCTTGCAAGCTCTAAAAACTACAGACAAGAACGACGATATAACAGCTTTAAACGATTTAGAAAATGCTAAACGCGCTGCTACTTTTGCAGAAATAGCCAGACTTAAGTCAGTAGTAGAGGAAAGCAAGAAAGCTAATGAGGAGATACTGGCAGACGCTAGGGCTAGAATCTCAGCCCTTAGTAAGTCCAGCGTACCTACGGCAGCTGCTATGAGCGTAGGCGCTGCAGGTGGCACGTTTGCACCTGGCTTAGCTGCAGCTCAATCCTCATTAGCAGCCGGTGGTTTTGACGGCAGTTCGTTTAGTAATTTAGGCGGCTTAACAGGTATGACACCTGAGCAGTTTGACGCTTTCAATTTTGGTATGGGGCCAGGTAACACACCTGCAGCCTCACAGTCAGGGGCAACTAACTTAACGGTTAACCTACAAGGCGGCATAAACGTAGGCAGTACTTACGAGTTTTATCAAACAGTACAAACGGCACTACAAGAATTAAACAGGGCAGGTAATAGCCTCACACCGGCTGGTAACTAATGGCAGCCCCTACGATTAACTGCATTATTAACTTTAGCTCTGGGGCCTCTTTTGGTCAGGCTATGATCATAGGGTCAGGCGTGTTAGGCGTTAACGTGTTAGCCGATAGTGCAACGGTTACAGCTGATGTATCTAGCCAGGTGCAGGCTGTAAGTATCCAGCGTGGACGTAATGCTAATGCAGACCAATTCCAGGCTGGTACTGCTTCTATACGTATTGCAGATGTCGACGGCGACTTTAACCCTGAAAACTTGAGCAGTCCTTTTACAGGGCTTTTAGCACCTTTACGTAAGATTACAATAACTGCCACTGACAATAATACAAACCTGGTTTACCCGCTGTTTGCAGGCTATATAACTGGCTATAACTATACGCAGGCCCAAGTAGTAGGCGAGGTTAGTTACACAGTATTGACAGCCTCAGACGGCTTTAGGCTGCTTAATATGGGTACTGTATCAACGGTTACAGGCGGTACAGCTGGGCAGTTATCAGGGGCTAGAGTTACCAGTATTTTAGATCAGATAGCCTGGCCTACTTCTATGCGAGATATAGATACAGGGCAAACTACGCTGCAGGTTGACCCTGGCACCTCTAGGACTGCACTAAACGCCTTGCAGACTGTAGAAACTAGCGAGTACGGCGCGGTTTATATGGACGCTAGCGGTAACGCAGTTTTTCAAGATCGGGCGTTAACCTCTAGCTCTATTGGCGGCACTGCTACGGCTTTTGCAGACGACGGCACGGGTATTCAATACCAGAACGTGCGCTGGGTGCTAGACGATAGCCTGGTGTATAACAAAGCCTCAATAACGGCTACAGGGTTAGCTACTCAGACTGCTACTAATCAGACCAGCATAGATAAGTATTTTTTGCACAGCTACGAAAAAACTAATTTACTAATGCAAACTACAGCTGAGGCTAAGAATTACGCTTTAGCTTATGTAGCCAGTAGGCAGGAAACCGCCGTAAGGTGCGACGCTGTAACGCTGTTAGATCTTAATACTGTGGGTTATGACGCAGGCGTAGCAGCTGCTTTAGAGCTTGATTACTTTGACACTATTACGGTTAAGTCAACACAGCCGGCAGTAAGCGGCACCTCAACCCTTAATAAAACACTGCAGATATTTGGCGTAAGTTACAATATAACCCCTACGCGCTGGTCTACTACTTTTGTAACCCTTGAGCCGATTATCGACTCCTTTATTATTGGCAACGTCAATTACGGACAATTAGGCATAAATGTATTATCCTACTAACAATGAAAAGAGGTAAATAAAATAGCTACCGGCTTTCCGGCCTTGACCGGTGATGTTTTAAGTGCGGCTATGTTTAATGGCCTAGTGGCTTTTACAGTTACTACAGAGTCAGGGGCTACCTACACGGTAGACAATGACGACCTATACCAGGTGCTAATACAGACCAGTAACGCTTCTACTAAAACTGTAACTATTGCACCTGACAGTACTTTAACTGCAGCTGCAGTAGGCAGCGCAATTACCTTTATCAATACAGGTGCCGGTTTATTGACGTTTTCGCAAGGTTCGGGCGTTACGATCACTTCGGCGGGTGCGACAAGTGCAGCCCCTACTTTAGCTACGCATAAGGTAGCTCAATGCGTACGTGTGGCAGCTAATACCTGGCGTATTTTTGGCGGTATTGGTTAAATGATAGGCGCAATAACAGCCGGCGCTATTGGATTTACTCCACCTGCTTCTACTACTGCCGTTGAATATGTAATAGTGGCAGGTGGAGGCTCAGGCGGTATTAACCGCGGCGGTGGAGGCGGTGCCGGTGGGTATAAAAGCAGCGCTAGTTTTGCAGTAACACCAGGGGTAGCTAACACAATAACTATTGGCGCGGGCGGTGTTGCACCTGGCAGCGGTCAAGGCACAAACGGAAATAACTCAGTTTTTGCAAGTGTTACCAGCACTGGGGGCGGCGGTGGCGGTACGCCTAACGTCGGGTCTGCCGGAGGTAGTGGCGGCGGTGGTCAAGGCAACGGGAACGCAGGAGGCGCGGCTTCACCTTCTGGTCAAGGCAACGCAGGCGGTACAGGTGGCAGCACTGGTGCTTTTGGTGGCGGTGGCGGTGGAGGTGCCGGCGGTGCAGGTAACAACGGTACTGCAGGCGGGACAAGTATCGGCGGCGACGGGTCAGCTTCAAGTATTAACGGCACGTCTACTACCAGAGCTTCCGGTGGGTCAGGTGGACAAAATGCAGTAGGTAATATAGCAGCGCCGGCAAGCGGCGGCGGTGGGTTTGGCGGCGGCATTAACGTAAACGGCGGTGCAGGAACAGTATCCACAGGTGGAGGCGGCGGCGGTGGAGGTATTGACTTTGTAACTACTCTAGGAGGCAACGGCGGCTCAGGTATTATTATTATTGCCTACGCTAATACTTTTAAAGAAGCAACGCTAACAAATCTAACTTACACAGAGCCAACACGGTCAGGCTTTAGGGTTTATGAGATCACAGCTTCATCATCTGGCACGATTACTTTTTAGGGGATTTAATGGCTCATCACGCAAAAATAGAAAACGGGATAGTTACTGCAGTAATTGTTACTATGGACTCAGACGAGGATACGTTCGCGGCTCGTATGCTTGACGAAACCGGCGAACAATGGGTAAGGACAAGCTATAACGGTCGTATTAGATATAATTATGCTGGTATTGGCTACAGCTATAACTCAGAGGCAGACGCTTTTATAGCCCCTAATCCTAACTGCCACCCTGAGTTATTTTTAAATACCGATACTTACCAATGGGACTGCGACAATGACGACCATAAACCTAAAGTCCTCTAACGGCTGGCCTGCTAGTAAAGATCCGGCCCTAATTGGGATTAAATCTTATCCGATACCTGGGACAAGTATTAAAGTACGCCTGGCTGAAAAGGCGGCGCCGTTATTGGTAGCGTTATGCGCTGACTTTGACAAGCTAGTAGAGCCTATAGATGTAGGGACTTTAGATACCTGGGGCTATGCCTTTAGGCCGATAAGAGGCCAGACAGAAACGCTATCTAATCACAGCTCAGGCACGGCGGTAGACCTTAACGCTAACGCTCACCCTCTAGGTAAGCGTGATACTTTTACTAAAGAGCAAGAGATATTAATACGTTTAATGTCTGCTAAGTATGGCTGCAAGTGGGGCGGGGACTATAAAAACCGAGCAGACGAAATGCACTTCGAGATTAACCTCACCCCTAAAGAGGTTATAGAGCGTATAAAAGCGCTTGGATTGGATACGGCAAAATGAAGGCACAATGTACAGCTATGGCAGGGACTTATATACGTGGGCTGCTTTTATTACTAATAACACTAATGGCCTCAGTAGGTAAAACCCCGCTTGAGTTTAATGCTGCAGATTGGCACTTAATCGCTAACGGGTTATGGGCAAGCGGTTTGCCCGTCCTAATGCGCGCCTTAAATCCTAAAGACACTAACTACGGAATAAGTAAAAAAGAATAGACACGCGCTAAACCTGACCTTATAACCGTCGGGGGTCTGTGTCATAATAAAAGGGCTGGGGCGTTTTACCTCAGCCCAGGACTAGGGAGTAAAACTTATGGCAAGTAATTTAGCGTTTATATTTATGTCTTTAATTTATATAGGGCTTACCTTTATGGCCGCTGTATTAGCGTGGTCTAGAGGCTTTAACGCTGGACGCTCTGAGGGTTATGAGCGGGGTCGGGCAGTAGCTAGGCATATCTCTAACGGGGTGCTAAGTGATAAGTAAATCTGTCGGCGGTGTCTGGTGTGATTATTGTAAACAGCACTGGAGTATCAGGCCACGTTGGGCTAAAAACGTAGACACGCGCGACCCATACGCAGACACAAAAACCGCCTATCACGTAAACGCGACAACCCCTGCAGTATGGACAGTAACCAGCGTAAACCCTAAAAATAAAGGCCGTAAGCGTCATTACTGCGAATCGTGCGTAATAGCTGTTACTACCTTTGAGGCCACGCATTACACGCCGGCCTATAACTGGTCGTTGCAAGATCAAGTAGAAGCAGTAGCCCCCGTCCAACTAAAAATAGGAGATGAATTAAATGGCTAATAACCCAGATACTAAACTGCAGGCTAACTTTAAAATGGCTAACGGCGATTTGATTAACGTCTATGCCGTAGACCAGTTGGACTTTGAGCTGCAGTTAGCAGCTATACAGGACACCGCTGAGTTAATTAAATCGGTGAGTAATACCCTTATGGGGAGGACAGCGGCTAACGCTGAGGTAGACGCTTGGACAATTAAGCAAGCTGTAGGCGTAGTTCAAGAAGTGCTAGGGGCTGAGGCCCAGCCAACCTGCAAACACGGCTACCGCGAATATAAGACCGGAACCTCTAAGACTGGTAACGCGTATAAGTGTTGGAGTTGCCCTAGTAAAGACCGTAAAGACCAGTGCGCCGTACAGTGGATTAACTAATGGCTGGTATGGAAATTATCTACCCTGGCAATATGTCGCTAAAGGTAGACAGGGACGGCAACGCGACAATAGATGAAACCGACACGTGCGACTGTTGCAATAAACAGACCAGTAAAGCCGGTGGAGTTATGGCCCTTGAAATGTCTATCTGGGTTTGTGCAGACTGTAGGCCCAGATGAGCGTAGAGGTGCTGTTAACTCAGGCTGACCTAGACGGGGCTTTATGGATAGCTACAAAGCGAACGGCCAACGCAAACGATAAGAACTATAAGCATAAATATAACAGCGAGCATTTACAGCCAGATTATATTTTAAAGTTAAATTGGTTAGCTGCGTGTGCCGAAATAGCAGTAGCTAAATGGTTGCAGGTACCGGATTTTGTGCTTACCTCAGATACCTTTAAAGGTGTCCCAGACGTCCCGCCTGACTGGGAGGTCAAGCACACAGAGATAGACACAGGTCATTTAATAATTCAAGAAAACGATAGGGACAGCGATAGGGCAGTATTAGTTACGGGCTCTAACCCATTTGTAATACGTGGCTGGCTACCTGTTAGTTACTGTAAGGACGACCTGTACTTAAAAACTACAAGCCGTAATACTGCTTACTGGGTGCCACAAAATGAATTAGTCAAGGTTGGCTAGTGTCGCAGTCGCGCAAACACAGGGGTTACAGAAGCCAAAAGGTAGTAGCTAACTATCTTGCAGCTAATGGCTTCACCTATGCCGAAAGTACAGGGGCAGGCAGACAAGGTAGCGACATTACCGGCACTGTAGGTATTGACTGGGAGGTAAAGGCCCGTACCAATTTTAGCCCTGGTGAAACTATGAGGCAGTTAAAAGATCGGGCTAACCCTTTAGACCTACGCCTTGCAGTACTACGCCTTAACGGGCAAGGTGAGGCCTCTATAGGGGATTGGGTAGCCTTGCTATCCTTTGAGCAGTTAGTAGAGCTACTAAAGGCGGCTGGTTATGGTGATCTCTGAGGCAGGTATAGACCGTTGCTTAGGGTGCGGTGTCTGGCTGTTTGGCTATGCGACACGCCGATTATGTAAGGTTTGCCAAAATGCTTAGGCGTCTGTGTATAATTAAACTATTAGTAGTTATAATGCCTTTAATAATAATAGTAAATGATAGTAATAACTGGATTAAAACACTAAAAAACTTAACTACCGGTACTTTAGAATATAAATCCTGTAAGTTAATTATCTATAAAGAAAGTAATTATAATGCTAGAGCTGTGTCTGGAAGTCATTACGGATTGGCTCAAGGTAGAAGTAAGTATTTAAAAACTGCTACACCTCAAGAGCAGATTGTATGGTTTACTAACTATGTCTATAGTCGTTATGGCTCGTGCCAGGCGGCCCTTGCCTTTCACCTTAAGCACGGTTACTACTAATGCCTGGGTTACGTACGGCTGAGTGGCGTAAGCTAAGGCTTGAGATCATTAGGCGTGATCAGGGTACGTGCTACCTATGCGGTACGCCTGACGCTAATGAGGTAGACCATATACGCCCACGCAGTAAGGGCGGTGCAGACTATGACCCTGAAAACCTAGCGTGTATTTGTAGACGGTGTAACCTGCTCAAATCAAACAAACTAGGACATAAAGGCGTTTTTTTAGCACCACAGTCGAC
>Ga0208966_1000371_pt1 | contig 14511 bp, 24 predicted proteins | sample GreLakmeHU45MSRF_FD_187701 | JGI IMG/M metagenome (GOLD analysis project Ga0208966, IMG submission 187701) | Freshwater lentic microbial communities from great Laurentian Lakes, MI, USA - Great Lakes metaG HU45MSRF (SPAdes) | ecosystem: Environmental > Aquatic > Freshwater > Lake | place: Great...
CACGCCCTCTCCCCGAGGTTTGGGTGATTTTGGGGTATTTACACCACCAATAAATGAGAGGAATCAAAGTGCCTAGAGAACAAAATCAACGGATACTTCCGGCTTTAGATAAATCTGTTACTTATGCTCAGGAAAATGGTTGGATTACAGATGCCGATTTAGCAGGCGTGGCTCAGGCGTTTTGTTTAGCAGGTTTGATTGACAACGCTGATGATTCTAACCTGAAAGACATTGCATCATTGTCCAGACAGCTACAAGTTGTGTTGGACAAATATGGTTTGAGTGTTTATGGTCGTGGCGAACGTCCTGAGATTTCTAGCGAGGTGAGCCCACTAGATGAAATCCGTACTCATAGGTTCATCACTTCCCAGGATACAAACTACCCCAATTGATTACCCATCAAAGGGTTTAGAAGTAAGACAGTTTGCAGAAGCTATAGGTATGCCGTTGATGCCTTGGCAAGAGTATGTGATCACTGAGGCAAGCAAGCACAATAATAATCAATGGCGTGCAAGGACTGTAGGTGTTCTTGTAGCTAGACAGAATGGCAAAACTCATTTATTAAGAATGAGAATTTTGGCAGGTTTATTCTTATGGGACGAGAAGTTACAAATTGCCACAGCACAAAATCGTGACATTGCTTTAGAAACATTTAGATCAGTAGTTGAAAATATAGATGCATTCCCTTGGCTAGCAAAAAAAGTAAAGCAAGTAGTTAGAGCTAATGGGCGCGAGGAAATTTTGCTCAAGAATGGGAATCGTTACAAAATCATTGCCCCAAGCCCTGGCGCTGCACGTGGTTTAACAGCTACAACTGTTTATCTTGATGAAGCTAGGCAACACAAAACTTCTGATGCTTTTGCAGCCTTGGCTTACACAATGCAAGCATCAAAGAACCCTCAAATGTGGATTACATCAAATGCCGGTGATGCTTCAAGTGTTGTACTCAACCAAATCAAAACTAGGGCTTACAACAAAATTGAAAACAAAACAGATGACGACATTGCTTGGTTTGAATGGTCAGCAGATCATGGCTTAAAAATATCTGACAGGAAAGCCTGGATTCAAGCTAACCCTGCTCTTGGTCACACAATAACTGAGGAAGTGTTACAAGCAAGAATGGGTGATCCTGTTCCAATAATTCAAACCGAAATGTTATGTCAATGGGTTGAAACTGTCACAAGTCCTTGGGGTTATGACTCTTGGGCTAATTGCACTAGACCTGATCTCAAACTTGAGCAAGATAGACCAACTTGGATAGGTGTAGAAATCTCACCGGAACGAACTTACTTTGCAATAGTTGGCGCACAAATATTAGAGGACAAATCAATCGCTGTAGCTGTGATGGATATGCAAGAAACAGATAAACCGATTGATGATCTAAAAATTGCTGACCATGTAGCACAATGGGCTAGAAGTTACAACGCTGAAAGCATCTTACTAAACAGGTTTTCAGGTGAGTCTGTGTCAGCTAAACTTATCCAGGCAGGTTTAAGATCAGAAGTAATTTCAGGAATGAAATATTATCAAGCTTGCAATGAAACCCTAGGCGCGATGACTGGTGGGCGTTTAACTCACGCCAATCAGCCGGAACTGACATCATCAGTCATCTCGTGTATCAAAAAGCAAAATGATTCAGGTGCTTGGTATGTGATGAGACGTAGACAATCAACAGCTGCAATTGCAATGATGCTGGCAATACACAAAGCAGAGGAACGCCAATCATCAGGTCAAGTTGATATACAAATTGCTTAAATGAAACTCAGGCAAGACGGCCAACAGTAGATTAAGTTACATCATTGTAATATAATGCTAGAACAATGGGATTCTTTACAAACTTCTTAAATGTAGATGATGACAACATTAAAGTTGATGCATCAGTTGCACCATACGTGTTCCCGGACCAACAACAAACCTTTTACAGCGTAGGATTCAATCCAGCAATTTCACGTTCAGAAGCAATGGCTGTTCCAGCTGTAGCAAGAGCTAGAAACATTATCTGTGGCACTATCGCATCATTGCCAAGACAAGTCCACCGAGAAATGGACGAAGCCTACATAGAAGCCCCAAGCATTATTAAAAACCCTGACCCAAGAATGGCATCAGCTGTAATTTATGCCTACACAATTGAGGACCTATTATTTAGAGGGCAAGCCTATTGGCAAGTCACAGAAGTTGATCCATTAAACAAACCTGTATCAGCACAATGGATTTCAGCAGACAGAGTATTTCAAAAACTTGACTACACATCAAAATTTGTTATCGGTTATGAAATAGATGCAGTCCTTGTACCAAATGCAGGTGTTGGAAGTCTCATACCTTTTGTTGGATTAGATGAGGGCATCTTAAACAGAGCAGGTCTAACTTTACGCTCTGCACTTGAATTAGAAAAAGCAAGCTACAGATTTGCACAGGAACCAACACCAACCATGATCTTAAAATCAACTTTGCCTTTACCTAAAGAACGTGTCACAGCTTTACTTGATGCCTGGAAAACAGCACGCAACACAAGAGGCACAGCATTCTTAAACGACAGCGTAGACATGACCTCAGTTGGATTCAACTCAGCAGAACTACAACTTATTGAAGCCAGACAACACCTAGTTGCAGAAGTTGCAAGACTCACAGGAATACCTGAATGGTATCTAGGAGTTAATTCATCAGGCATGACTTACTCAAACGTAACATCAGAACGCAGAGCCCTAATCGACTTCTCACTCAAACCAATTCTTGTAGTACTTGAGGAAACACTTTCCATGCTTCTACCACGTGGACAACATTGCAGATTTGATTTAGATGACTTCTTGCGTGGCAACCCAACTGAAAGAGCAGAAATTTATTCCAAGCTAGTACCCCTAGGAATAATGACAGTAGACGAAGTAAGACGAGACGAGGATTTGGTGGACCCACTATGATATTAAATTTTAATTCCAATGTATTAACAGCAAACATAAGCAAACGAGAAATCACAGGACTAATTGTTCCTTTTGACAAAATTGGCAGCACCTCAATGGGTGAGGTTGTATTTGCTCAAGGATCATTAGACATAACCGGTGATATCAAATTGCTTGCAGAACACGATTCAACAAAACCACTAGGACGCATGATTTCAAATAATGCAACACCTATTGGCATTGTTGCAACATTCAAACTAGCTAACACAACAGCAGCTAATGATGCCCTTGTAAACGCACAAGAGGGTTTAGTTTCAGGCTTGTCTGTTGGTGCAAATATTGAAACCTACAAAAACAAAGATGGTGTTGTTTACGTATCCAAAGCTTCACTTGTTGAAGTCTCACATGTAAGCAATCCAGCATTTGTTGATGCACAAATTTCTGATGTGGCTGCAAGCGCAGAAACACCAGATGAAGAAGTCGCTGCAAGCGCAGATGACCAAACCACAACCGAAAGTGAGGTCACTTCAATGGAAAAACCAAATGAAGTAACTCCAGAGGTTCAAGAAGCTGCGCCAGAAGTATCTGCAGCAGTTGAAGCCTCAAAATCAGTACACCCTGCAATATTCACAAAACCAAGATCACCAATCATGTCAGCTGCTTCATACTTAGAACACAAAGTAAGAGCAACACTTGGTAATCAAGAATCAAACCAATTTGTTATGGCTGCTGATGACACATCATCAACCAACACAGGTTTAACTCTTGCACCACACATGAACGAATTTGTTTCAACTTCAATTGCTGGCCGTCCAACAATAGATGCATTGTCATCTGGTGTTTTACCTCCAACCGGTTTAAGTTTTACAATTCCAAAAATTACAGCCGTACCAACTGTTGCAGACACAGATGAAACATCAGCACCATCTGAAACAGGTATGACTTCTGATTACATAACAGTAAACGTAAACAAGTTTGCTGGACGTAACGAAATCTCACTTGAACTGATTGAACGTTCCGGTCCATTGTTCTTCAATGAACTTGTACGCGAAATGGCAAATGCTTACGCACTTGCTACTGACAAAGCAGCAGTTGCAGTTTTGGCAGCATCAGGAACACAAGCAACAAGCGTTGCAGCAACAGCAGCAGGACTACAGTCCTTTGTTGCAGTTGAATCAGCAGCTTGCTACAAAGGTTCAGGTAACTTTGCACGTAACTTAATTGCTTCTCCAGATCAATGGGCTGCAATCATGGGTTACACAGATGACAGCAAACGTCCTCTATACATTGCTGCACAACCACAAAATGCATCAGGCAATGTTTCAGCACAAGCAATTCGTGGAAACGTATTAGGTCTCGACCTTTATGTTGATCATGGAATTGTTACTTCAGGTGTTATTGACGAATCAGCATTTATCGTTGCACCAGAAGCAGTAACTGTTTACGAATCACCAACCCGTTCCGTACAAGTAACACGTACAACTGACGGAATTGTTGAGCTAATGCTTTACGGCTACTTAGCAATTGCTATGAAAAAAGCAACTGGCGTTCGCAGATTTAACTTAACCTAAATCCAGCGAGTTCAACCGACTCTCCCGGTTTAGACCCCTGTACCGGGAGGGTCACCCACATTGAAAGGAAACAATGTCTACAGTAATTAGTGCAGCAGAATTACGATCCGTTCTTGGAGTTTCAAGCGCGTTATATTCTGATGCAATTCTCACAGACATTTGTGACACAGCAGAACAAATTATTGGCCCTATGCTTACCCAATACAAAACTTTTGTTATTAAACATTCTTTGACTTCTAATGTCGCAGAATTAACAACTAGCACACCACATAAATTTTATGTAGGACAAACAGTAACTGTTGCCAATGTTGGATCAAATTTTAACGGCTCAAGAGTCGTAACAGAAATTCCGTCAAACTACAAATTCAAATTTGCTAGAACCCTTGCAGATGTCAAAGAACACGCAGTTATTCCTAGTGGCTCAGCTTATGTGAATGACCTGACACAATATGATGATGTTTCAGCTGTTGAATCAGCCATGCTAGTTGTAGCTGTAGATATATTCCAAGCACGTATTGCACCAGGTGGCTCACAGCAAGGACTTGATTTTACTCCTGGCCCTTACAAAATGGGCAGATCAATTCTTAATCGTGTTATCGGTTTACTTGGCCCTTATCTTGATGTTGAAAGCATTGTTGGCTAATGGCAACCATTCAATCAGTACGCGACACTTTAGAAGCTGCAATAACTTCCAACTCAATTTATTCTGTTTATGATCATGTGCCTGAAACCATAATCCCACCATGCGTACTTATTGTAACTTCTGATCCATGGCTTGAAACAGCCACACTAGGAAACACACCAACCTATTTTATTAGATATGTTCTTGAACTTGTCGCAGCACCAATAAGTAACCCTGCAAGCCTAATAAATTTAGAGACAATGGTCCAAACAATCTTGCCTCTAATACCAAGCAATTTCCAAATCCTGGGCGTATCTAGTCCTAGAATACGTCAAGCAAACACAACAGATGTTTTGACAGCAGAAGTGTCTGTCAGATCAATATGGAATCCATAAGGAGATAAGAACATGGCCACGACAGTTCAGTTAGGAAGATCGGTTGCAATCACCATTGCTGCCGTAAATTATGATGACCAAATTCTCAACGGAGTAGTAACTTTCCAAGATGCTAACGCACAAGTTGAAACATTAAACGGAACAGTTGATTACACAGTTGATAATGAAAAAGGCGAACTTACTTTAGAAATTTTACAAGACTGGGGCATTGCTTCCGGTTTCTGTGATGCTCTATGGGACGCAGCTGACACAGCACCAAACACAACTCTTGCTGCAACAGTAACCATCAATGCAAAAGTTGTAACACTAACTGTAATTCCACGCCGACCACAATTTGGTGGTGGAGGAACAGACGCACTTACCACAACAGTTACCTTGCCTGTGAGATCAATCTCTAAGGCTTAACACCCAAGACAGGGGTCACACAAATGATTAAAATACAGATGGAATGGGAATTGGCCAATGGACAAACGTTCACAGAGTGGACTATCCCTTGGGAAATTGCCGAAGCAGAAACAGCAACAGGCGTGGTACTTCAATCACTTGCAGCAAACAAATCAGAGCCTTCTTTGGACTTCTTGTTTCAATGCGCTTACCAAATACAAAAAAGAATTGATGACAAACCAACAGGTTCATTTGATGCCTGGAAAAAGAATGTTGTTCACTTGGAAGCAGTTGATTATCAGAAATCAAATTTTACCAAGCTGGAAGCGTCCAAAGAACTCTAATCGAGTTGGCTTTGGTAACGCGCCAACCATTGTCAGAACTCTCAACGCTTTCAGCAGAACAACTCTCAACCATGCTAGATGTGGCAGGTAAATTAAATGGCCTTGCCTAACAACTCTGGTAAAGAAACAATATCAATCAAAGTTGCTGACAAAGACATCTTTGCAATTTTAAGAACTTTTAAGGTAATGGACAAAATGGCTAGTGATGATTTGCGTGGAGTTGCTCAAGAACTTGCAACAGAGATTAAAGATGCAATCATTGTCAGAGCTTCTTTTGCCCAAGACATCAACGGCAAAGACATATCAAGACAAGCTGTGGCTGTTGCCAAATCAATAAGAGTTGAACGTGACAGAATCCCAAAGATTGCTATTGGTGGTTCAAGTGTTGTAACTTCATCAGGAACACGTGCTGGCACACTTGTGTTTGGTGTTGAGTTTGGTTCATACAACAGAAAAAATTTGCCTGCTAGATCACCTAAAGTTGGTTCAGGTAATTCAGGTTACTTCATATTTCCAACACTCAAAATTATGCAGAAAACCATTTCAGATAAATGGGTTGCCGGTGTTGGTAAGATAGCTGATGAATGGAAAGGACGTGTAGCAAATGGCTGACATTAGAACGCTCAAGTTATCACTCCTGGCTGACACAAGCCAATTCACTTCAAACTTAAATAAAGCCGAGAATGACACACGTTCTTTTGGTGACAAAATTGGTGACACACTTAAAAAAGGTGCTGTGGCTTTTGCAGCCCTTGGTGCAGCAGCTGGGGTTATGGCTATCAAGATTGGTGTTGATGCTGTCAAAGCAGCTATTGAGGACGAGAAATCTCAGGCCACTCTTGCTAAGACTTTACAGAATACCACTAAGGCAACTGATGCCCAAATTAAAGCTACAGAAAACTACATTGACAAAACTTCACGTGCTACTGGTATTACTGATGACCAATTACGTCCAAGCCTTGACAGATTAGTTAGATCAACAGGTGATGTCGCCAAGGCACAAAAACTACAAACACTTGCTTTAGACATTGCTGCTGGTACAGGTAAAGATTTAGCAGCTGTATCAGAAGCCCTAGGTAAAGCCTATGACGGCAACTTTGGTGCATTAAAAAAACTTGGTATTCCACTTGATGAAAACATAATTAAAACCAAAGACTTTGATGCAGCCACTAAAGCAATGTCTGAAACTTTTGCTGGTCAAGCTGATGTTGCTGCTAATACTTTTGCAGGCAGAATGGCACGAATCAATGTTGCTGTTACTGAGGCAAAAGAATCATTAGGTCAAGCGTTGCTACCGGTGTTAGATAAGTTTGCTTCTTTTGCTACAAAAACAGTTATACCAACTTTGGAACAATTCATTGCAGGTTTAACTGGCAAAGATGGTGCTGCAACATCTGGGTACGCTTTAGGAACTTCTTTAAGAGAACTTGGCAAAACCATTGTTGAATTAAACGTGACTTTGTTTGGGGCTTCCGGTGAGGGCTCAGGATTAAAACAAATGGTTGATGGCCTAACTTCATTTGTGAACCTGGTAAACACAGCTCTTGGACCATTTCAAAAACTTGCAGAAATTAGCAGGAACTTTGCTGAGTCACAATCACAAGTTAGATTTGATGTTCCCGGCTTTGGCAACTCAAGTAGTGGTGGTGGTGGAACGACTGTAAACGTTAATGTGTCTGGTGCTGTGGACAAAATTGCTACAGCTAGAACAGTTGTGAGTGCTGTGAACAAAGCAGCCAAATCTGTGACTGTAAACAAATTATCTCAATCGGCTTTAGGTGTTGGCATTAGATGACCTGGGCTAACAACGCCAAAGTTTATCTCAACAATGTTTTACAAACTAACGTTATTGAGGGTGTGAGCATTTCACTTGGTCGTCAAAGCATTGATCAACAATCACAGGCAGGTTATGCACGTGTAGCATTTCTAAACTTTGATGCTGAAACTGTTGATCTGAATGATGACATACAAATCAAAATTGATAACTATGCAGGGACACCCACCACTATCTTTACTGGTGATGTGACAGATATTCAGACAACTGTGTTGGATTCTGGCACAACTATTACAACTGTTACTGATCTAATTTGCACAAGTGCTTTAGCTAGGTTAGCAATTCTTAATGTGAATGCTGATGGGTATGCTGAGCAGCTTGAGGGTGACAGAATGTTGTCAGTCCTTGATGAAGCACTTGCTTTAAGTTGGGACGAATTACCTGCAACAAAAGTTTGGACTGATTACACCACAGAGGTTTGGACAGATTTACGTGGCTTTGATTCTACTGAAATTGACACACCTGGTTTGTTTACTTTGTATACACAAACAACTGATTTAACAAATGCTTACGAATATGCAGCATTGGTTGCTACATCTGGCATGGGCCAATTGTATGAAACACCTGGTGGGCTTATTGGTTACGCTGACCAGGACCACAGGGCAGATTATTTGACAGCTAATGGTTTTATTGATTTGAGCAAAAACTTTATTTTGTCTGACGGCATAAGCATCACAACTTCAAAAGACAACATCACAAATGATGCCATCATTAACTACGGCAGCACACCTGCAACATCTGAAACCATTGATGCTGATTCTGTTGATCTGTATGGGCGTAACGCTCAAAGCATCACAACTTTGTTAAAAAACTCAGCTGATGCTGATACCTATGCTGACAGAATTGTGTTGCTAAATGCTGAGCCTCACCCGGTGATTTCAGGTATTGGTATTCAAATAGATACACCCACAATGACATCAACACTTCTTAACGCTTTAGTTGGGGTGTTCTTTGGTATGCCTTTATCAATCACAAACTTTCCTAGCAACCTTTATGCACACGATTTCTTTGGCTATGTTGAGGGCTGGACGTGGACGATTAACAGGTTTAGTGCCAGGCTTGATCTAAATGTTTCAGATGTCACATTCTCAGCCAAAGCTGTGGCGTGGCAAGATGTCTTTGCTGGTGAATTATGGAATACACTAGACCCAGAACTAGACTGGGCTCACGCACTATTAGGAGTTAATTAACACATGCCGAATACGACAAATAATAATTGGTCAATTCCTGCTGATACTGCGCTTGTAAAAGACGGAGCTAGTGCCATCAGAACTTTAGGTCAGGCCATTGACACTACTCTGGGAGTTTATGTTGCTTCCTCACCTGGCTTAACCAAAATTAGCACCACTTCTTTTACTGGAGTAACTTCTTTTTCATTAGCAGCAAACACGTTTACTTCAACTTACAGAAACTACAAAATTATTGTGACTGCTACTTCAACGGCTACAAGCGTTAATGAATTAAATTTTAGATTAAGAGCAAGTGGTGCAGATGATACAAATAATAATTATTATTTATTTCAATATAGGAGGTTAAGTTCTGGTGCTAGTAACGCTTACGAAAATAATAATTTATTAAAATTAGGTTTGTATTCAAGTCATTGGTCATCAATTATTGAAGTTATGCAACCAAAAACGGCAACTAACACAATGATTTTTTCTACTAATACTGCACTTGGTTCGGATAGTGGTGGACAATTAGATGAAGGACAATTTAATGGTTCAACTTCATTTGATTCAGCAAGTGTTATTTGTGGTGGTACAGGAAATATGACTGGTCAGTATTCCGTCTACGGATACAATATTTAGGAGTTATGGTTATGGCAACTGAAAAAATAATTATACAAATCGGTGATGAAGTACAAGAACTTAAAGGTGCATTCAAAGAAGCTTATTTGGCTCAACGAGAAGCAGACCAATTTAACGATAAACAACGCCAAGCAAAACTAGAAGCACTAAAACAAACAAAAGTTTCTGCCTACACAAAACTTGGATTAACCACAGAGGAGATTGACGCAATCTTATGACAAACTACAAAGCAATCCTGGCTTCATACGGCAGGTCATTCTTAGCTGCTGCAATAGCTTGCTACCTTGCAGGAGTAACGGACCCAAAACTATTACTTTCAGCAGGTTTAGCTGCTGTGTTACCGGTGCTGTTGCGTTGGTTAAACCCTAATGATGGAACTTTTGGCAACATCAACGTAAGCGAATCTAAGGAACAATAGTTATGTGGTCAGGCAAAGATGCAGCCGACCAAATGCAAACCTGGCATATTGAGGGCAAAACAAATGTCCAAGGATTATGTCTAAAGACTTGCAGACAAGCTTGGAAACTACCAGCAAAATATCCTAGTGCCATTTTGGCTTGGGATAACACACCTAAGAAAAACAGATTTACTGATCCTATGAAAGCACCACTAGGGGCAACACACTTCTGGAAAGGTGGCAAGTATGGGCATGTTGCAATTCAATCTCATAAGCCTGGCTATGTGTGGAGTACTGATTTACCTGACAAAAACAAAATAGGTTTAATCTATTACACAGTCGTACAAGATAAATGGAAATCAAAATATCTTGGTTGGACAAACAAACTCAATGGTGTTGATCTAAATGTCTGAGAAACGCAAGGTTGATGTCCCTGATGTTATGGCCCATCAGCTAGTAAACATGATCAATGTTGTTCATGACCAAGGCGAACTTGTCACAGGTTATGTGGTTCTTTTAGAAACGTACAACAGTAAAGGCATCAAAAAATTAAGAATTGTTGGTGCACCCGGAATGCCCGAATACACAACAATGGGCATGATTGATTTTGCAAACAGAAACTTTGAATACTCAGCACAACCAGGTGACCCTGATGATGATGATTTTTATGATCCTGATTGGCATGACGGCAGATGACCATTAACGAAATCACAGCCGTTGTGAGTGTTACATCAACTATACTTGTGTTGATGATTCGCCTAGTGGTGATGCAAACAAAAATAAAACAAACCTTATTCCCAAATGGGGGATCATCACTTATGGACAAAATGAATGATATGAAAATTGAAATCACAAAATTGCAGACTAGAACTGATATGATATGGAGTGATGTGATCGACCTCAAGAAAAAGAGGTAAGTGATTAAACGTTACGTAATCATTTCAGATTTACAAATTCCGTTCCATCATAAGAAGAACGTTGAAACCCTACAAGACTTTATATTTGAAACAAAAATAGATGGCCTGTTTTGTGTCGGTGACGAAATAGATGTACCACAATTAGGTGTGTTTAACAAAGGCACAAGAGCAGAATTTGAAAGAACACTACAAAAAGATTTCACCACATCACACAATGTGTTAAAAGATTTTAGAGAAGCCCTGGGTAACAAAAAGCCATTTGTGCTACAGCGATCAAATCACAGTCAAAGAATTGAAAAGTACATCTACAAGAATGCACCTGCTTTTGAATCTGTCACAGCTCTACGCATTGAGAATCTTTTGGGATTAGACAAGCTTAAAATTACTTACCAACGTCACATGGACTTTATTGCACCAGGTGTTTTAATGGGGCATGGTGATGAGGGGCGCATGTATACAACGGCAGGATTGACAGGGCTTAATTTGGCACTCAGGACAGGACAGAACTGTGTTATAGGTCATACCCATAGGCAAGGCATTTCAAGTGCTTCTAGGGGCTTTGGTGGCCGTCTAAACACCATCTGGGGCATGGAGGTTGGCAACCTCATGGACTTGCGTTCATCTGGTGCTTCATACATTAAAGAAAAGGCTGCTAACTGGCAACAGGGTTTTGGCATGTTGTATGTACAAGACAATCATGTTGTGCCTCAGCTTGTACCAATTAACAACAAAGGCAAATTTATTGCAGATGGGCAAGAATGGGGTTAGACACACCCTAAATAAAGATTGACCGACTTGGCCGAGATTATGTTAATATCAATTATGGGTCAAATGCTTAAGACAAGTGAAGTCGCACTCTTATTGCATGTTAGTGAGAGAACTGTTAGGCGTTGGGCCGATAACAAAATCATCAAAGCCAAAGTGCTACCTAGTGGTCACAGACGATTTGATGAAAAGGAAATAAACAAGATCAAACAAGGGGCATAAATGGGATTCTTCAATTTAGATAACTATGAACCAGGAGCTGAAAGACTTAAACGCTTTTGGGAAATGCACAAAGATGATGGACGTGTTGAAACAGAACTAATCAAAGCTGAGACAGGTCATTACATTGTCAGAGCCAAAATCTTTGTCGGTGACAGACAAGTGTCTACAGGTTTAGCTGATGAACACACAGAAGCAAAAGGTGTGAATGCTCGCAACGCAATGGAAAACTGTGAATCATCTGCAATCTTCAGGGCATTAGCAAACTACATATTTCCAGGCAAAATTGAGGGCCAAGAACAAAGACCATCAAGGGAAGAAATGGCTAAGGCCAATTTGGGTGCAGAACTTGGTGCATACCCAATTGAAACAAATGTGACACCATTAAAGTTTAGAACCAAAACAGATGTCATAAGTGATGGCTATAATGCGAGTGCTGAAAAGCGTGCCACACCTAAACAGATTGGTTATCTGCTTTCAATTCTTGACACATTTCTTGGCGTACAAAAACGCTTGGACGATAAAACAGGACATAATGCATTTGTTCGATTCGCATTAAACAAACAAGACAAACGCATTGTTCCAGACAGTAACTTGACATTTGCTGATGTAAGACCCTTATTTGATGACCATAAAGCAGGCCATTTAGGGGATAACATTAGTGCATGGCAAACAGGGATACCACAAAGCCATCAAACAGCTGAAATACAAGCTGCCGGTGGAGAGGACGATCCATGGACTACACCGGGGTTCTGATGACAATACTTTTACTAGCTGCACCTGCACCTGATGATTTACCTGAGCCTTGGAAATCATTAGCAATGTGTGAATCAAGTTTGCGACCTAACGTGGTTAGCAAAACAGGAAAATATCATGGCCTATTCCAATTCGATGAACGCAGTTGGCAATATGTCGGTGGAACAGGTTTACCAAGCCGGGCAAGTACAAAAGAACAATTTGTTAGGGCTAAAGCCTTACACAAAATACAAGGGTGGGGCGCATGGCCTGCCTGCTCAAAGAAACTGGGGTTAAACTGATGGAATTACTTGCACAAATAATACTAGGTGTACTTGTAGCACTAGGTTTATCGTTCCTGGTGATGCTTGGTTGTATGACCAAATTCAAAGGCAAACCGGATAAAGTCAAAAACCATAAGTACAACTATTGGACTATGAGATGTGAGATTTGTACTTTAGAGCTGTACGGATCAACACAGGTATCATTAAACAAATCATTCATGTGGCATGTCACAAACAGGCATGGTGATGCACAATGAATAAACCATTTACACCACACGATTACAAGTTTGCTAAAGCATTGCAAGAATCAATTGCTGTGGACATAGAAAACAAAAAAGATTTGTTCACTAACCCACAAGATGCTGAAACAGCCAAGAAAATTATTAGGCGTCAAATATGAACAGGTATGATCGCTACTTTGCACGCCAAGCATCAATCACAGGATCAATGGACAAGCTGATAGCCAGGTGCATAAATTGTGGTAACTGGACATTTAACAAAAAGCATTGCTCAATATGCTCAAAGATAGTTAGGGGAAACAAATGAGCACAGCACAAAAACTTATGTTTCTAGCTGCATATGTGTCAGTCCTTGTAATGGTGTTTAGGGCATGACAACATTCTTATACTGCAAAGAATGCAACAAGCTGTATGACAAAGAATTAGGTTGCTCAAGCTGTGAAGCACAAATGTACACAGAGGATTTCAGTTGAGCGCTAAGCTTGTGGGTTGGGCATTAGAACAACCAAACCTAACACCTATGGAAAAACTGTTACTTGTCGTATTAGCTGACCATTTCAATGATCAAGAGGGTTCAGCTTGGCCATCACAAGAACGCATAGCAAAGATGATGGCATTATCTACCAGACAAGTCAGACGAATACAGATAGAACTAACAACCAAAGGCTACCTACAAGTAGAAAACAGGGTAGGCCAATCAAACCTATACAGAATGACTACCCCTGACATGGGTGTCCTATACCCCGGACATACACGTCCGGAGGGGTATGACAATGGTGTCCTACATAACTCTTATATAACTCTTAAAGAACGTTCTATCGGACATTTCAAAAAGACACCAATACCTGACAAATACGTTATGCCAATAGATGATTCAGTTGATCCAGAAATTGCTCGCAAACACATAACAAACATTAAGAAGAATCTAAGAAAGACATCATGACATCATGACAACACGTGGCAGAAAATGGCGTGAAATACGCAAACACATATTAGACAGAGACGACAACAGATGTCAGTATTGTGGACAGATAGCAAACCAAGTTGATCATGTAATACCTGTTGCAAAAGGTGGACAAGACACAGAGGACAACTTAGTTGCA
>Ga0208966_1000373_pt1 | contig 14488 bp, 13 predicted proteins | sample GreLakmeHU45MSRF_FD_187701 | JGI IMG/M metagenome (GOLD analysis project Ga0208966, IMG submission 187701) | Freshwater lentic microbial communities from great Laurentian Lakes, MI, USA - Great Lakes metaG HU45MSRF (SPAdes) | ecosystem: Environmental > Aquatic > Freshwater > Lake | place: Great...
ATATAGGTGGATCACGCCCTGTATTTGTGCAATTCATGCTAATGGAAGATAGTTCTTTTATTCAGATGGAAGACATTGCCGAAACTCTTTTGCTTTTAGAATAAATGCCAAATATTAAAATATCCGCGCTACCCCCATCAACTGCACCTTCAGCAGCCGCTGAAACCGTAGTTGTTGATGCTTCAGCAAATGCAAAAGTCTCTTTGACAAACTTGGTCAAAGCGGCAATAGACGGGAACACAGCAGTAGCACTGGGGCTGAATGCAGTCGCAAAGTCTGGCTTATTTTCAGACATTACCGGTGCTGGAAATATGGCATCCCAAGATGCTGCTAGTGTTACAATTACCGGCGGCAAAATAACGGGGATTACAAACCTTGCTATTGCATATGGTGGAACTGGGCAAAGCACGGCAGCAGCCGCCGTTACAGCACTTGGCCTTGATTACGCAAGCACCAACACAGTTAGCACCATTGTTAAAAGAGATGCTTCAGGTAATTTTTCTGCTGGAACAATAACAGCAGCATTAACAGGAACTGCTACTTTAGCGACTTCAGCGACTTCAGCTACTACAGCTACCACTGCTACATCGGCGGGTAAATCAACAAATTTGGCACTGGGATCAGCAGGCCAAATTCCTTATCAAAGTGCCGCCAATACTACACTCTTTACGGAAACAGGCACTGCATCTCAGGTCTTAATATCTGGAGGCACTACCGCTCCGCAATGGGTAAATCAAACCAGCATTGCTTCCGGGCTAGCTCCCACTTCTCAAAATTACGTTTGGGCTGGCCCAGCGGCAGGAGGTGCTGGTAATAGCGGAGCGCGCCCGCTAGTTGCGGCAGATATTCCCGCTGGGCTAAACATTACAGGAACTGCGGCAGGGCTAAGCACTACGTTGGTAGCAACATCGGGTGGCACTGGGCAAACTGGCTATGCAATTGGCGATTTGCTTTATGCAAATTCTGCAACCACATTAGCCAAATTAACAGATATTGATGTTGGCTCTGTGTTGCGCTCTGGTGGTATTGGTGCGATTCCTGCATACGGCAAAGTTGTCCTGACCACTGATGTATCTGGCGCTCTTCCGCTCGCAAATGGTGGCACTGGGGCAACAAGTGCTTCTGCCGCATTAACAGCGTTATTGCCAAGTCAGGCAACAGCCGCTGGGAAAACTTTACAGTCAGACGGAACATCGGCTTTATGGGTTGCTGGTTCAGGAAGTGGCACACTTACATCTTTTAAGGTTGAAAACCTTTTAAACGGAATCGCAATAACTCCAACGAATACAGTAACTTCTGGCCAAGTTGTTTTAGGGTTAAGTGGAACCTTAGCCATAGAGAACGGTGGCACAGGTGCAATCACTAAAGGTGCAGCATTAACTGCGTTGGGCGGGCAACCGCTTGCCACCACCCTCACACAACTAAGTTCCGTTTCTGCCGCCACTGACCAGCTTCCTTATTTCAGCAGCGCAAGCGCATTTGCAAACACGCCATTAACTAAAGTAGCAAGAGACTTTCTTGCTATTACTACTCAACCACTTCAATCTTCCTATATCGCTGCTACTGCACCTTTTTCAACTGTAGCAATTGATCCATGCGGAAGGCTTAGTTCATTAAGCGATAATGCTGATAACCCAGCAGAAAATGCAAATATAACACAGTTGTTTTATGTGCCATACAAAGGCAATGTAGTTATGCTGTGGAATGGAAGCTCTTGGGTAAACCGAGCGCTTACAACAATTACCATTCCCCTTGCTGGACTAATAGCAAAAACTGGGTATGACGTATTTATTTATTGGAACGACACTGCGGTTGTGGCACAGACTGTTGCTTGGTCAGCGGGAACTGCCGTGCGACTAAATAGCGATAATTCAACTTCGAGCAGCAATCCACTTAATTATGCAACTACCCGAACAGCTTTGGCCGTGCGAGACAGCAGATATGTGCAATCAGCAGACAACACGCGGTTATATGTTGGTTCGTTTCATACAACTAACACAACTGGCCAAACAGCCGATACTTCAAGCCAAAGATTAGTAGCTAATCAATACAATAGAATTCGCAAACAAGTATTGGGAAAAGCGACTAATAGTTGTTTTTATTACGGAACGCATTACACAACCACGGGGCAAAGTGGCTCAGGCATTTCATTGACGATGCATCCTGATTATGGGACGGCGTGGACAATGTGCGCAGTAAACACCGAAGTTTCAATAAATGTTTCTGCTTATGTTGTGTACAACGGCGTAGAAGGATCGCAATATGCTTATTATTTGTGGTTAGCAACGCATATGGCATACCCCAAAGTACCGGTTACTACTGTTGCAGCAAGCCCAGCAACCTATGCAACTGGAATATTAATGAATTATCAGGGGGGTTCTTTGGATTTTGCTTCATGTGGTGGGGTGTATAATCCAAAAACAGAAAGTTATGCCTTTTCGCCTGCGTATGTTGCGTCTTTGAGCAACGGACTAAAAGGGTGGCAACCGTATATTAGAAAAGAAGGTACGGTATCTATAGACGATGTAATTGGCCCAAGAGTTTCTGGCTCTGTAAACTGCTAAAGGTGAATTATGGCTGGCCGAATTAGAACAGCTTTTCAGAACATTAGAGATAACTCCCTAGACCGACGAAGCAAGCGTAAAGCTCGTCGCCAAGGGGATTACCAAACCCCACCATCCAACATGGATGTTATGGACGCTACTGACACTACTAAGGTGTCAAAGGGCAAAGTGCCTGAATTTCTGCGCACTTCGCAAACCAGAGTGGCAGGAGATTATTCTGGCACAAAACCAGTATTGCCACCAGAACCTAAACCACAGGTAGGGCCAGACGCTCCAGACGTTACTGCCGACAGGATTTGGCAACCCCAAGATCCAATGGCACTTGAGAAACAAGCACAGGGAAAAGCCGTAAAGTCAGTAGCAACTAATAGATATGCTACTAAAGGACTTTCTGATTTCACTACGACAGAAAACATTCCTGCCCCAACTCCGACGTACAGGCCAGTTCCCAGAAGCCCGCAACTTATGAACAACCAAGCTGCTTCTGGCAACCAAAGCTATGCACAATTAGGGATGCAAGCACCTCCACAACCACAGAGAAGGTTTCTTGGGAAGCTGGCTGCGGGAATCCACGGATTGGTAAGGGGCGGCAGGCCAGAAGCTCCAGACGATAGTGCATTTCGTCAAGCAGCCTTCTTGCAGCAACAAGGATTTCAACACGCTGAACTAATGCAGGCCAATACAGCACGGTTTCAGCAACAAGCCAATGAGCGGACGGAACGCGGCAATGCTGCTTTAGGACAACAGCAAGCAGCCCAAAATTCTCTCACTTCTAATTATCAGCAATACGCAGAACTGGCGAAAACAGATCCTTTTGAAGCATCAAGAAATTACGCTGCTGCTAACGGGTTTGATCCCAGTTCAGCACAAGGTATTTTGCAACTAGGGACATTTGTTGCACATCATGTAGCTGCTGCACCCGATGCAAATAATCCTAATACTCAAGACATTATTGCAGAGTTTGCAAAACAAAGGCACTCGCTAAATCCCAGCATGGATTTTAACGCAGTTTTGCAACAAACACAACAACAAGTTATGAATAGAGCGCGTTCTTTTAACCCAAGAATTCCAGTAATGGATACAAATGCACCTCAGATTCCTGTTCTGCAACAGTTACTTAACATTAACTCTCCGAACATGACCCCTGCACAAAGGCTAGAAGCGGCTAATAGGGAATATAAAATACGCAGCACTCCTACATCCTTTTTTGGATTTGGCCAATGAGCGGTTTAATTAACTACCTTCGCTACAGGCGAATGCAAAACAATCGCAATCAGAATAAATCTGCCAAAGCATCTAATATGGATTTAGACGCATTGGTTAAGTTTAATCTTGCGAATAGTGCTAAGCAGGCAGAACTAGATTTGCCTGTTGTAAAGCAAGTTAGCTGGGCAGACTTGCAAGAAAAGCACGAAAAGGAAATGAGAGAAGTAGCAGCACAGCAAAAGAAACTTGACAAAGCAAACAAAGACGCAGGCAAAGTTTAATATGAAATCACAGAACCCTACTGCCCAAAGAATATTTCCAGCTACCCGTCCCACCAATGGGCAGGCCAGACTAACGACTATTCGCCCCGATGCTTACCAAGATCCTAAGAATGTGTTAAATGGCTTGACTCAACCTATAGCCAGCAATGACGAACCAAGGCCATTGCCTCCAGTAAGTGCGCAATCCATGCAAGCACCGCAACTTATGCAGCCAATGCCGATGAACGATATGGAGCAAATGCCAGAGTTCCCGGCAGTTAAGCCTAATCCAGCTAGTCCTTGGGGTATGGCAGATAGTGCAGAAGCCCAAGCGGCAGCTATGGCACTGAACCCAGAAAAACGCCAGTGGAATGATTTTTTCCGTGGCCTTATGCAAAATACCCAGCAAGCTATTTCTTCTGGCGGGCAGGGCGATTCTAACATTGTGCCAACTGCGGGATTTAACCCATATACATACCAGCCAACTAACTACTCCAGATAATTTGGGGTAACGCAATGGCATTTGTTGATCCCTTCAAGCTCTCCCTAGCACGGCGCATGATTGCACAGGGGAAATCCCTGTCTGGCCAGCCAGAGGCAGAAGACGAAGACGAACCAACGCTATCTGCCGAAGACGAAACGTCTTTACTTTCTGAACTTGGCAGCAGAACTGGGCAGTTTGTCGAAGCAATTGGAACTGTCTTAGATACTCCGGGCGCAATAGCACGGGGAGTATTAGCCGGTAAACCCCTGTCCGGGTTTTCAATTAATACCGCTGACAGGGTAACTGGGGAACAACTACTTGATTCCTACGGACTAAAGCCACAAAACCCATACGGATCTGCACTTGCGTCTTTTGGCGTTAATATTGCCACAGATCCATTAACGTACCTCAACCCCTTTAAGGCACTTGGTACAGCAGGGCAAGCAGCCAGTAAGGCCGGTTTGTTGCAATACGCCCCCCTAGTGGCACAAACAAAACGGGGGGCAGAAGCTACAAAGACCGGCTTGTACACAGCCAACGCAATTAAACGAATCGGTTTAGACCCAAAACTTGGATCGCGTAACGCAACTTTACAGGCAAGACCTCTGCTTGGCCCAAGGTTGTCCCAATCAGTTATTACTCTAGAAGAAGCGGTTAATGCTGCACCTGATACACAAAAGGCACTGCGGGACGTTCAGCTAGCTCTTGGCTCAGTGCCATATGACTCTGTAAAGAATCAAAGGCTAGGCGGTAGTGTAGGCTGGCAGAGTCTATTCGGCGGCAAAAGCGGTCTGTTCAAGACTTCAGAAGGAGTTGTTGATTCATTAGATGAGTTGACAACATATCAGCGGCTAGCCGACCGGATGGACAAACTAGGTCAACAAGTAAGTTGGTCTGCACCTGTGCGCAAAATTGCCAGCTACACAGACCAAAGAGTAGCGGGGCCAGACAGCAGCGAACTAGCCCAAATTATCAATCTGCGCAACTGGGATCAGGCCAAAGCATCTTCTTCTATTGGCCGCAGGCTAGTAACAGAACACGCTAATAAATTAGCTAATATTTCTATACCAGCAAACATAGCCAAATCGGTTGGGTTCTCTGACTTCTTTAACTCTGCCGCAGCAAACGACGCTGTGCTACGAATTGTAGAAAATCACCCCACTACTTCAGACAAGCTATTGCTTCAGAATGCACCGGGACTCCAGCAATGGGCAGATGATTGGAAGCAGATTGCTGCCGATCACAATGCCAATGCCAAGTCACTGGGCATGACATCTTCAGAGCTATCAGACCCCAAGGGATTTGGTACTAACTGGAGTCCAAGAAGTGCGCAGGAACTGGAGATTATCTCTGGTGGAGGTGGTGGATCGGGTGCGAAATACTCGGCAAACATCCGAAATCAACAAGCACGGGAAGCCAACCTTAAAACCCCAAACGCCACTATAGATCTGCGTGAGCTAAGCGTAGATCCGTTTGTCCGTAAGTATATGAACCTTACGGATCAGGACGTTATTAGAGGTGCTGGATCAACAGACAGGCAGATTGGCGAATACATAGCCAAAAAGATTAACAACCCACAGGTAGACGTTGCCCAATCCATACAGATTGCCCGCACACTACGGCGATTGAAGCCCAATACGGCTGATGACTATGCGGTGTTTGCCACGCACCCAATTATCAATCAAGGCAATTACATAATGGGCGAGGCTCAACGGACTGCAAACGTCAAGAGTATGTATGAGATTCTGGGAGACTCCGCTAAAAAGGCCAGCTTTGTTGACCTTGGCGGGGGTAAGCATATCTCAGCAGCGGCAGCACTGAAGAAGATTGGCAAGTCTATTGGACTAGCCGAAGGCAGGAACGGCGGCTCTACGGCAGTGGGCAGGAATAACCTACGCAACGCCATTCTTAATGCAGCGGGTGCGCCTACTGGATCAAGCATCTCCGACATCAAGCTAAAAGAATACTCAATACCAGAGTCCGTTGTAAATACGCTGATGACTCGCAACGAGTTTATGCGGAACAAGAAGGTGCAGAATCAGGCTAAGAGCTTGCTTGACCAATACACCACATTGTTTAAGGGATTTGTTTTAGCATGGCCAGCTACCAAGGTAAGAGATAGTTATTCCAACGTGTTTTCGTCGTGGCTGGAAACCAACGATATTCAGGGAACCCTACAGGGATTTAATGCGGCAAGGCACATTCTTGCCAATAACTGGGATAAGGCGATGCCCTTTCTCAAGACTATCCCAAGATACGAAGCGATGATTAGCGATCCTGCGGCGTTGAGGAATGCCGTAATATCTGATGTGGGTGGAGCAGGAGTGCTTACTGGACTAACCAGCAACGACTTGCTTTCGTCCTCGCAGAGAGGAGACATATCTCAGTTTGTTCCCGGTTCTACGCCTATCTCAATTTCATCGGGATTAAAGCAAATGCTGCCAACTGGGCAGAATAACCCATTGCAGATGCTTAAAGACTTCGGGACGATTAAGGGTGTTGGTAGCGCACAGGTTACTAAGAACCCGCTGCTAATGGCATCCCAAGAAGTGGGCGATACTGTAGATAGCATGGGTAGATTAGGCACTTTTCTAGCCCTGTCTAAGAACCGTGTTGCTCCAGAAGAAGCTGCGGCAAGAGTCAAGAAAGCCCTAGTAGATTATTCAAGCCTAACAGGGTTTGAGAGAGATTGGGCGCGCTCCATATTCCCTTGGTATGCCTACCAAAGCAGAATGGGAAAGTATGTAGCCGAACATCTAATCAATAACCCCGGTGGTGCTTACGGTAAAACGATAAGGTTTTCTCACGATATGCAGGCAGCAGATGAAGACACCTACGTTCCGGCAGCTTTGAAGCAGCAGTTTGCACTCCGGGTTCCGTTTCTATCGACTCCGGGGACAAATACATTTGTGACCGATTTCGATTTGCCCGGTTTTGACATTTGGAACAACATTAGGGTTCAGTCTCAAGAGAACCCTCTCAGGGCAGCAAGCCAATCAGTATTGGCAACGGGCAGAAACGTAGCATTTAATATGCACCCTGCGGCAAGAGCGGCTACGGAACTACTGACGGGGATTGATGCTTATTCGGGCGATACTCTAGATCAAGCATCGACTCCGCTAAGGCGGCTGATGAAGAGTCAGGGAGCAGGCGATTTCTACGATCCGCTACTTAATATCGCCATCAACGCTGTTCCCGGTTTGCAGCGACCTATGTCATTAGCCGGTGCATTGTTCACTGGGGAAAATGAATCCGGTAAATTGCGTGGCTTAAAGGCTGGCATTAATAACCTGTCTGGAATTAAAATCAAAACCGTGGACGAAAAGGCCGTCAGGCGTGATTTGCTGGAGAAGCTCGGAGAGGAGCTTTCCCCCGTAAGTCTAAATCAGAGCAAACGGTATGTTCCCAAGGATCGTGTGCCGACGCTCACAGCGTCCCAAATGCAGAAATACCTGCTGCAAAAGAAGCTGGAAAAAGCCGCACGGGACGAGGCCAAAAAAGAGCGACTACAGAAGGAAGCGAAAAAAACCGCGTAGGCCGCTGAAAATCCTGCCCCCTTGCATTTGTTTGGCCGCTCCCTACATTGGCCCGACCAGAAAGCGAGGGAGCGCAAATGCAAGGAATCGTCACGACAGAGCCAGCGTCCATCTACCATGTATCAGAGGGAATTTCGGCATCGCGTCTGAGGCTGTTTGCCGACAGTCCATACGAATACTGGCAGCAAGTTGTGCTGGGTCGCCCAGCCCCGCCACAGAGTCCACAGATGAGCTATGGGGAGCTTTTGCATCATTGGCATGAGCTTGGCCCAACCCAGTTCTGGGAGCGTTCAATAGTGGCCCCAGACAATGTACTGACAGCAGGCGGGGCGTTTGGCAAGGCGGCTATCGGCTGGCTGGCAGACCAAGGGGATGACACTATCCCTATGAGTCGCGTTGACCAAGCGCAACTCATGGCACAGACCTCACAGATATTTGAGAACTCCGCAGCAAAGTCCCTGATACTAAATGCAAGCCACAAGGAATTTGTGGTGCGATGGAAGTGGGACGATAACACCAAGATGCGAGCGCGTATCGACGGCATGACCGATGGTACTATGTATGATCTCAAAACCACCCGCGAACAGCGTCCGCTACTAACATGGTGGAGGGCAGTACAGTCCTACCGATATGACATACAGAGCGTGGTGTACTCCGCTGCCGGTGTTTCTATCGGCTTGGTGAACCAACCGTTACAATTCATAGTAACTAGCACTGTACCACCGTATGCCTGCCATGTTGTAACACTACCGGTGGAGTTACTATCAAGAGCGAGAACAGTTGTACAGCAGTGTCTTGCAGAAATCAGGCATCGGACGGAGTGGGGAAACTGGCAACCAGATGATTACGGGAGTGTTACAGAATTGAAGTGTCCAGCGTTTATGACTAACAGCAACCGAGAACCAATAGGGGAGATTTAAATGGAAGACCCAAGACCAGCAATGAGAGCTATGCCGCAGATAGCTGCAACAAGAAGGACGTATATATATCGTGAACAGACAGACTCTATACGGCAACTACTGCGATCTCTGTCTGTTGCACAGGGCGAAATGACTACGCCTAAAAGGACTACACCGGGACAGTACGGTAAATTCGCTGACCTAGAAGACCTGAAGGCAGCGAGTCGAGTGCCATTGGCCTCTAATGGGCTTGCGATTATGCAGACGTTTGCGTGTGTGGATTCCGAACTGTACCTAAATACCACTCTTGGCCATGAGAGCGGTGAGTGGATTAGTAGCCAGATCCCGATCAGGCAACACGCAGAAGCGCAGAAAACGTGTGCGTATATGACTTATATGCAGCGTAAAGCCTACGCCTCTATTCTGACACTGGCATCTGAGGTAGATGATGACGGCGTAACTGCCAACGCCTGCTCTGCGGGGCTGGCACTGGAATCCCAAACTGCCGCATTCGCTCGGGCAAGCAAGGCTTTAAACTTTGCAAAAGACCCTCTGGTAATTGATAAGATCTTGGAACTTACAAAGGAGAAGATGCTTGACGGGAGTATGGCTCCAGACGCACTTCGTAGATTGGAAGCAATGGCAGTAGATATTCGCGTAACAATAGCACAGGAGAATGCAGCTAAATGATTACTGAAAGCCAGTTGATGGAATTGAAATGCAGAATGCTCGTAGCGGCAGAGGCTGCGGGCAAGGTTGCAGAACGAGGTCAAGACGATGTTGTCCTATACAACGAGGACGAATATGCAGAGGTGTCGCAGTCTCTGCGTCTTCTTGCATCTGATTTAGGTATGGTATTTGGAGAGCTAGATACCCTACGAATGCTAGTACGTCGTGAGTTTGCACCAATCTTTTCGGCTAATAAAATAGCCCCTCCCCAACCCAAGGCGACCCTCGCCGCGATGGTTGTGGAAGTCGCAAAGTCTGTGGTGCTAGAAGTCCCAGAAGTCCCGGTAGCTGTTGAGAGCGTCGAGGTTGCCGTAGTCGATGTGCCAGTGAAGAAGAAGCGTGGTAGACCAAGGAAGGTTATTTTAGATGACAATGCTGTTTCCTGAACTGGCTGATAAAAAATCATCGTCAGTAATTAAAAAGCCCAAAAGCTTTCAGTTCCGCGAGTATCAGTCTCAGTGTAGTCAGGCAGTCCGTGATACGCTCCAAAGCGCAAGCGGCTGTCTGGCTATACTGGCCACTGGTCTAGGGAAAACCGAGATTGCAGCAGATCTAATCGGACGGCAGCAGGGAGGTTCCCTGTATATCGTTCCGCTTAAAGATCTATGCCGACAGGCTAGCGAACGTCTTCGGCTACGGGGTGTCCCCTGTGGTGTTGAGCAAGGTGCGCTACGGTCGAGCGAACAGGTGACTGTAGCCTGTTATGCCAGCCTGCTTTCACGCAACCGCTACCAGAACTTTATCGGCGGGACTCGTTTGATAATTGTGGACGAATCGCACATGAACTTTACCCCCCGATCTCTGGCTATGCTCCAGCAATTCAGGGAGGATGGCTGCAAAATCGTAGGAATGACGGCATCCCCAGACCGGCTGACAGGCGACCCCCTAACTGCGTTTTATGGCGATATTGCATTTAACTACAGCATCGCAGAAGGCGTTAGAGATGGCTGGCTTGTTCCACCAAGGTTGTGGCTTACTGTTGCCGGGGCTTTGGATTTAAGCAAGTACAAGAGCGGATTCGGTGATTATTCCAGCAAGGAAGTGTCACAGATCATGGCTCACGAATCCAACGTACAGACAGTGTGCCAGCTTGTAGAGACTACCCATGAAGGGCAGTCTTCGCTGGTTTTCTGTAGTGGGATATTTCAAGCCCAAGCAGTTCAAGAGGGATTGCAGAGGCGTGGAGTAGAAGCGGCAATCGTACATTCCCGAATGGAAGACGATGAACGCAAGCGTAATCTAGACCTGTTTGAAAACGGCGATGTGAGCGTAGTGCTTAATATTGGCTGTTTAACGCTTGGCTATGATTTTCCACCTATCAAAAAAGTCTACCTGTGTAAGCCCACAAAAAGCCGCAACAAATACATTCAGATGTTTGGGCGAGGAACACGGGCATTACCGGGAGTATTGGATGGGGCAGAAACTATAGAAGATCGCAAAGCTGCCATAGCCAAATCCGATAAGCCCTTCTTTGAGGTATATGACCTAACTGATGCTAGCCGCCACTGTGACCTACAGACCGGTCTAAGCGTCATGCGACCAGAGCTAGACCCAGCATTAGCTCGTCGCGTCAGGAAGCGTCAGGAAGCTCAGGTTGGGCTAACTGCCGCCAATGTGGATGAGATCGTAGAAGAGGAGATCAGAGCCGCAGCAAGCGAAGCAGCGGCACTACACGCCCTAGACGCTTCTCGGAGGGCGGCATTAGTGGCCAATGGCCAGATGCGGCACTATGAGCGGGATGCATTTGGCGAGGCTGATGCCCAGCGTCCTAAGTCCAAAAACATCTACAACATGACTTTCGGCAAGTACAAGGGCAGGCCGATTAAAGAACTCAAAACTGGATACATCCGGTGGTTGCTCGACAATTATCCCGTAAAAGGAACAACGGGGGATGCTCTTAGAAAGGAATTAGGGAAGCGAAAGAATTTCTTTGGATAAATGGCAGTTCATTTTCTGGTCTATCTCTGCCCAAATCAAATTAAAAGAACCAGCCTAAATAAATAAGAAGTGAAAGCAAACACGAAATGCAGGCTACGGGCTAGTAGTCGATCTAGCTAACACCGATACGTCACTGCTCCAACGCGAAGACCGGAATAAGGTTTGCTAATAGCGAGGGTAAATACCCTAACGAATCCGGGCCTCCCCCCGTCTTCGCAAGGGAATCGGTTTGCGCTGTCCAAGAAAATCGACTAATTATGTGGTACGCTTTTAAGCATGGAAGACAACACCAGCGATGTCACTAAGCAGGATTATCTTAGGCTTAACGACCGTTGCGCTGTCTGCCATTGGCCAGCCTACAGGGCAGGCCGAACCCTTGAGATCCACCATATCCAAGGAGGAGCGGGCAGGAAGGATCTTAGGATTAACTGGCTGGTCGTGTGCCGCCGTTGCCATACTGCCATCCACCAGAAACTCCCAGACTACGGAGAGCTTCCCAAAGGGGCATTGCTTACAGCCAAGCTAGAAGAGGACGGCTCTGTAGATGTAGCGGGATTGGCTAAGTTAAGAAACCGCACTGGACTGCCTTACGATATTTGCGATATTCCACAGATGTTCCTAGATGACCGGGAAAAACAGGGAGGAAAACCGTGGCCCTAAATAGCAGAATGAAGGGAAAAGTTGGAGAGCTTGAAGCCGCAATGGCACTCAGGCAATTGTTCAATTTCACAACTCGTAGGTCACAGCAGCACTCGGGTTGTGCCGACTCAGCCGACCTTCAGGTAGACCAGACTCCTACTTTATGGTGGGAGATTAAGCGGGTTGAGCGTCTGAATATAGCCAATACCATGACCAAGGCTGTAGAGCAAAGTGGCGACAGAACACCAGTAGTCATGCACCGTCCCAACCGGTTTAAAGACGGCTGGATGATTACTATAAAGCTAAGCGATTTACCAGCATTAATGCAGGCATTTCAAGATAGCCAGACTAATGGTAAAATAGCTACCAAAGGGATTGCCGAAGATGCATAAAGCAATAATCAAATGAGCATGAATAATAAGCTGATGAGGCCAAGGCCCACAGTGCCAAAAGAGCCTTTGATTCTTACTGAGAGCGGAAACAAGCTAGTTACAGAGTCTGGAAACAGGATAGTTAAGTAGCCATGGCAGACGTTAAAATCTCAGAATTACCGGCAGCAACTTCCGCAACCCTAGACGATCTTATTGTTTTGGTTGACGATCCTTCAGGCACTCCCGTCACCAAGAAGATGACGTTTGCGTCACTGCGTGCGCCGGTAGTAATCTCGGTTGCCGCTGGCAGTGGAAGCATAGCAACTGATTTGTCTTTGGGCGGGAATGTCTACGATATGACGTTCAACGGGAATGGCACTATTGCCAACCCAACCGGAACCCCAGCCGATGGGCAGGAAATCCTGTGGCGAATTAAAAGAACCGTAGCGGAGACAGTGGATTTGGGAGATACCTTCATTTCGGTAACTGGCAATATTAGCAACATAACTGATTACCGGACGTTTGTTAAAGCAACTTATTCGACCGCAGACGCGAAGTGGTTTGCCGATATTACAAATGTCTATGTTACTCCACCGCCACCACCAGCGTTGTCTCAAGGTGTAATGCTTATGCTTCACCTTGACGGCTCATACGGATCGACAACTTTCGCTAACTCGGCCAGTAACGCAGCCGGTACGGTATATGCAGTCACTGGATATGACGCAATCAATACAACTAATGACTATATGTTCGGTGGTGCATCTGGTGGTTTTGGCGGCACTGGTTACTTAACGACGGAGTTTGGATCGACCAATTGGGCTAATGACTTCACGATTGAAATGTGGATTAAGCCCGTTAGTAGCGGAAATCTGATGCCAATTTTCTCGTTAGGTAATTTGGGCGGGGGTGTAGGCGGGCTGAATCTGTACCTAAATGCGGGCCTACAAATTGTAGCCGACAACGGAATTTCGGGCATGATTACGGCTGGCAATGCGACGGTGAACGTATGGACGCACATAGCGTTAGTGCAGCAAAATGGCACTTGTTATCTTTATCAAGATGGCGTTCTTATTGGTACAGGCCAGACTAGTTTTCAAGTACAAACAGGAATGTGCCGACTTGGCGGTCTTCCAAACTACGGTTGGTATTACATTGGTTACATAGACGATGTAAGAGTATGTTGGAATGTTGCTGTTTATACGGGCAATTTCACGCCAGCGGGGCCACTAAGTAATTCAATATAGTTGTGCGTCCTGTTTATGGCTTTAAACTAAATAGGGTATACTGGAAAAGCTTTTAGATAGCTGCACTAAACCCAGAGGAAATCAAATGCCCACACTCGCAAGCAAAGCGGCAATTCTTTTGGAGTGGCTCCCAGTATATGCACTTATCATGGCTGTAATTGATGCGCCTATGGGGCAGGCTAGAGCGGTGGCGGTTACGAATACTCTTAAATTCGTGGCATCCAAAACCCCATTTCAGTGTGACGATGACCTTGTGCTTCTTGTGCAAAACATTGTGCTGACAGAACAGGGTGCTGCTCTAGTCACTTACCTTAGCGAGCTAGTCAAAAAGTCTATGGAGGAAGCAAGCAATGGAATCTAGTGAACTCTACAGCTACGGTGCGGTTGGGGTTGTCTTCCTGCTGCTAAGTGCAATTCCGTATCTGCGAGATAGTCAGTGGTTATCTGCTAGTGCTGGGGCATTTAGAGATAAGACCGAGACTGAAAGGTCTAAGGAAGCCATCAATGACCTTATGGATTTAGCTGCTGACCTAGAGCTATCTGAAGATAAGCGTGGCTTGGTTCTTTGCAATGAACTGATTTGGTACATTCTTTCTGGCACACCCCGCCCAGCCGCGA
>Ga0208966_1000374_pt1 | contig 14487 bp, 11 predicted proteins | sample GreLakmeHU45MSRF_FD_187701 | JGI IMG/M metagenome (GOLD analysis project Ga0208966, IMG submission 187701) | Freshwater lentic microbial communities from great Laurentian Lakes, MI, USA - Great Lakes metaG HU45MSRF (SPAdes) | ecosystem: Environmental > Aquatic > Freshwater > Lake | place: Great...
TTGTGATTGCAACAGGACTTATGGATCCGAAGATTGCCGAACCAGATGCGATGTCGAGTTTTGATCCGCTTGCACCACTTGCGAAGTTGCAACAAGTGCAGGTAAAACCGTGAGTGTTGTAGCAGGTGGGCGAGGTGGGCGAGTGCCTACGACACGCATACAACCACGACATCGGTCGGGACAACAAGCTCGTCGTCGTCCAAACGCTGCCGATGTGGCGCGAGAACGTGCTCGCACTTCAGTCGGAGATTTTTACAAAAACTTGCAGGGTGGCAAGATTCGATTTCGACTTGTTGCGATGTACGTGTTGGTCTCGTTGTTGTTGATGACAATGCTTGTTCGAGTCTCATATTTGCAAACAATCGGCGCAGGTGGTTATCGCGATGCAAGCGTGAGTCAACGGACCCGAATTTCCACAGCCTTTGCAGAGCGAGGATCAATTCTTGATCGCAATGGGCTAGAGCTTGCTTTGCCAGTGCCAACGCGCACCGTATTCGCTGATCCAAGAATCATCGTTGATCCGGTTGCAACTGCACATGCGATCGCCCTTGTTCTTGGCATGTCGCCAGAAGACGAGTTGGTGCTTGTAAGCAAGCTGCAAAACACGGCTTCGAGTTTTCTCTACATTGCTCGCCAGGCCACAACTGAGGTTGCTGATGCGCTGACCGCACTCAATCTTGCTGGAATCTCGTCGTATTCAGAGGAAAGCCGAACTCTCACGTCCGATGGCCTGCGTGCTCTTGTTGGTCGCACCGACATCGATGGCATTGGCATCTCTGGTCTGGAAGCGCAATTCGATGAGCTGCTTGGAGGCACTGATGGTCGAACGGTGCGCGAAGTAAACAGCAAGGGTCAGTCGATACCTACTGGCGATGACTCCAGTCAGGCCGCAGTGCCAGGTCAAGATCTGGTGACGACAATTGATCGCAACATTCAGTTTCAGGTAGATGCAATCATGACTCAACAAATCACGCGCCTCAACGCTCGCGGTGGTGCAGCGATCGTGATGGACTCAACGACTGGCGAAATTTATGCGATGTCGACGATTCGTAAAAATGCTGATGGCACATACACCGCTGACTCGGGCAACTTTGCAGCAGTGGACGCGTACGAACCAGGATCGGTAGCAAAAGTATTTAGCGTTTCGGCCGCGCTGAATGAAGCAACGGTTGAAACCAACTCGGTGTTCCAGGTTCCCGGCAAGCAAGTATTCAACGAAGGAACCAAGTGGGTGCACTCGATCACCGATGCTTACCCGCACGGGCTCGAAGAGATGACTGTGCGCAAGATCTTGGTTGACTCATCAAACCTCGGAACAGTGCAAATTGCGCAAACAATGCCAGCCGAGACGTTGCACAAGTATCTCAAAGAGTATGGGTTTGGTACCAAGACCGATGTCAATTATCCGGGTGAGAGCAAGGGGTTGCTGAAGTCGTTTAATGAGTTGCGCGGTACTGAAAAAATTACGACTGCCTATGGTTACGGTTATTCGTCAAGTGCGTTGCAGTTGATCGCGGGTGTCAATGTGGTTGCAAATAACGGTGTCTATGTGGCTCCGCGGCTCGTGAACTCAGTCATTGACTTGAATGGGATCAATCAGCCGAGCGCGCCATCGGCTACCCATCGGGTGATCAAACCAGAAGTAGCGGCAACAATGCGCTCACTGATGAGCGATGTTGTGTGTTTTGGAACTGCGTCGCTTGCAAAGGTGCCTGGAATGACGGTTGCCGGTAAAACAGGCACGGGCTACAAACGCCAAGACAACGGAACATACGTCAAGGATGACGGTTCGCGAGCGTATTTTGCATCATTTGTCGGATTTCTGCCTGCCGAAAATCCACGCTTCACCGTCTTGGTCTCGATCGACGAACCAGATCCAGCATCTCGCGATCGCTTCGGTGGCACAGCGGCTGCACCAGTGTTTGCAAACATTGCACAGGTACTGATCAACGAACTTGATATTCGACCAGCAGCAACAGACATGGGTTGTCCAAAACAGCGTCCTGTTGAGTTAGGGCCAGCGCACTAGTGATGAAAGCGACGACGAAAACGGTCGCGCCTCAAGCACTTGGCGCACTGCTTGAATCAACATTCGTCGGTCATCTACCGGGTGTGATGTACACCTCGGTTGGCTCGCTTGAAGTTCTTATCAGCGACATCACCAACGATTCGAAGCAGGTGAGCCACGGCTCGATGTACTGCTGTGTAGTGGGTGACCATACCGACGGTCATGATTTTGCTCAAGATGCGCTGGATGCGGGTGCGTCAGCACTATTGGTAGAGCGCAAGTTGCCCATCGATTGTGCTCAGGTAATCGTGAGCGACGTTCGTCGCGCAATGGGCGAGATGGCGAGTGCTTTATATGATCATCCGAGCAAGAGGATGCGAGTTGTCGGTATTACAGGCACAAATGGCAAGACAACAACTGCGCATCTCTTGGGTGCGATCTTTCGTCAACAGGGACTGAATACCGAAGTGTTCGGAACACTTTCGGGTGCGAGAACCACGCCTGAGTCGTGTGATCTGCAGCGAAATTTATGGCATGCAGCCGAAGCTGGTGTGCGAGCGGTAGTGATGGAAGTGACCTCGCATGCGCTTGTCTTGCAACGAATTGTGGGTACACAATTTGACGCGGTGGTCTTTCTCAATCTTTCACCAGAGCATTTAGATTTTCATAAAACTCTAGAGCAGTATTTTGCAGCGAAAGCAAGCCTGTTTGATAAACGGTTTACGAATTTAGGAATCGTTAATGGTGATGATGTCCACGGACAATTACTGCTCGACGCAGCCGACATAGAAACCTTGAGTTTTGGCTTGAGCGATGTGGACAAGATTGAAATCACACCCCAAAGTCATTCCTATATTTGGCGTAATAACACCGTGCATGTTGCCGTTGGTGGAAAATTTAATGTTTTAAATTCGCTTGCTGCCGCCACTGTGGCAGCCAGTCTTGGAGTCGACGTTGTCGACATTGTTTCCGGATTGGCTGCCGCAGGAACGGTTGCTGGCAGGTATCAAGCGGTATCGGCTGACACACCATTTGATGTAATTGTTGACTACGCGCATACGCCCGACGCACTTCGTCGGGTGTTAGAGAGCACTCGTGAAGTCATCGTTCCCGGAGGAAAGATTATTTTGGTGTTCGGTTGTGGCGGTGATCGAGACACTGCAAAGCGTCCGATGATGGGGACGGTCGCAGCACTTGGCGCCGACCGTGTCATCGTCACTTCAGATAATCCGCGATCAGAAGAACCTTCTGACATTGCGCAACAAATTATGTCTGGCATTGATGATGCAGTGGGCAGATCGCATGTCAGTGTCGAGTTGGATCGCCGATCTGCAATAGAGTTGGCGTTAATGACAGCCAGAAAAGGTGATGTCGTGATCATCGCTGGCAAGGGTCATGAAACAACTCAAACCATTGGCAATCGGGTGCTGCCATTCAATGATGCCCAAGTTGCCAACGAACTGATAGGTGCGCTCTCGTGATTCCAATTTTTATTGCAGGTTCAATCGGAATGATCGTGTCGCTCATTGGTACTCGTGTGCTGATGGCTTTTTTTGCACGGCTTGGTAAGGGTCAGCCAATTCTTGGTGCTGAGGATCACGGGCCTGTGCATCAGATGGGCAAGCAGGGCACTCCAACCATGGGTGGCATCGCTATTTTGTTTGCCGGTGCGATTGGATGGACCGTCGCACATGTGCGAGCAGGTCTGCCGTTTTCTGATCAGGCCGCCATTATTTGGCTTACCGTTTTTGTGCTTGGAGCGATTGGTTTTCTTGATGACTACTTGAAGGTGCGTCGCCAACACAACCGAGGAATTTTTTGGAAGAAAAAGGGTTGGATCACGTTTGGCATCACTCTGCTGTTGCTGTGGCTATTGTCGAGCACGACAGGTGTTGTCGAGACGATTTCGTTTACGCGCGCTACATATCCCGGCTGGGACATCACTGGACCGATCTTTATCGTGTGGACAGCCATCATGGTGTGGAGCACTACCAATGCAGTCAATGTGACTGATGGTTTGGATGGCTTGGCCGCAGGTTCTGCGCTGTTTGGGTTTTTGGCGTTTACCGTGATTGCTTATTGGGCGTTTCGTAATCCGCGCATTTACGACATTGTCAACCCACTTGACCTGGCTGTGCTCTCTGCATCTTTGGCAGGGGCATGCGCAGGATTTTTGTGGTGGAATGCGGCGCCAGCCCGAATCTTTATGGGAGATGTTGGTGCGCTTGGTCTCGGTGCCGCATTAGGAATGCTCGCAGTTACAACGAATACACACTTGCTCTTGCCGATCGTGTGTGGAATCAATGTTTTTGAAGCTGGTTCGGTTGCAGTGCAGATGGGCGTGTTTAAGGCGTCTGGTCGCAAGCGACGTCTACTGAAAATGTCACCGATACATCACCATTTTGAGTTGAGTGGTTGGCCCGAAACAACGGTGATCATTCGTTTCTGGATTATTTCAGGAATTTGCGTGGCAACTGCAGTTGCAATTTTCATTGCAGACTTTACGCGTCAGGCTGGTTTACGTTGAGTGCTGAACAAACAACATTGGTGTTTGGTCTTGGTGTTGCAGGAATGGCTGTTGCGCAGGCACTGCATGAACGAGGACTGACCGTGATACTTGCCGACGATAACGCCACAGAACAGCATCAAGCCTTTGCGCGTTCGCTGCATTGCGAATTTGTCGATGCATCAGATGAGACTGCAGTGGCAAATATTTTGCAGCGCATTACTCGTCTTGCTCCTGCACCAGGTATTGCGGAAAGCCATCATGTGGTCTCAACTGCCAGGCAAATGGGTTTGACTATTTCATCGGAACTCGAGTTGGCTTACGACTTTGAAGAACTACGAAATGGTGGCCCACGCCCAATGCTTGGAATTACAGGTACCGACGGTAAAACAACCACCACGCTGATGACGGCGGCGATGTTGCATGCAGCCGGACACAAGAGCATGGCGGTAGGCAACACCGAAACACCATTGATTGCAGCACTTGGCACCGATGCTCAGGTATTTGCAGTTGAGTGTTCCAGTTTTCGACTGGCAAATATCGAAAACTTTCGGACCCGCGCATCGGTGTGGCTGAATCTTGCACCAGATCATCTCGACTGGCATACCGACATGCACAGTTATGCATCGGCAAAGGCACAACTGTGGGCGCATACGAGGGCCGGCGATGTTGCCGTTGCTCCAGTTGACGATGCACAGATTTTGCATGTTGCGCATGAGAGCACGGCACGCACGGTTACATTTGGGGCAACTCACGGCGACTATCACGCGCAGGATGGACGCCTCAACTCGCCGCACGGGTCGATTATGAACATTGCCGACATGAAGCGTGCGATGCCGCACGACATCACCAATGCGCTTGCCGCCGCCGCAATATCGATTGAGAGCGGGTTGGTTGAACCGAGCCATGTGGCGCGGGCACTTTCAGAGTTTGATAATGCTCCACACCGAATTGAGTTTGTAGAGATGATCGATGGGGTGAGGTGGTTTAACGACTCAAAGGCGACAAGCCCTCATGCGTCTTCCGTTGCGATCAAATCGTTTGACAACATTGTGTTGATTGCGGGGGGTCGTAACAAAGGTCTTGATCTCTCACTGCTGGCTGATCAGTCACAACGCATCAAAGCAGTTGTGGCAATAGGGGATGACGCGCACGAAATCGAGAAAGCATTTACTGATGTGTGTCGTGTAGTGCATGCAACGTCGATGAAAGATGCGGTAGTGCATGCCCACAAACTTGCAACGAGCGGTGACGTCGTGTTGCTATCACCGGCGTGCACTAGCTACGACTGGTATAACAATTACATGGAACGTGGCAACGACTTCATGCATTGTGTGCGAGAAATAGCCAAATTCAACCAGCAGTCGAGTAACTAGAGAAGGTATTTATGGCAACGATCTCTGCAGATAGTCAACTCACCCCGGCCGAGAGGCGCCGTGCTGTTTTAAACAAGAGCGGTAAGGCACAAACAAACAGACTTGCAACTGATGCTCCTAGTCGGGTCTATTACGGCATTGTTGCCGTTATTACGGTGCTCGTTGTATTTGGCTTGATCATGGTGTTGTCATCGTCTTCGATCGTGTCGATCAACAACGGTGGATCTGCCTGGTATATGTTCCGCAAGCAATTGGCATGGTCGGTGTGTGGATTATTTGCGTTGCTTGTTACCTACCGAATGCCGTATCACATTTGGCACACATGGGTGAAGTACGTGCTCGCCCTTGGGGTTGGTTTGATGCTGCTGCCGTTTACTTCGATTGGTGTGACGATCAACGGGGCGCGCGCATGGGCCGAGATTGGACCGGTGAGATTTCAACCATCAGAAATTTTGAAGGTAGCCGTGTTGCTCTATTGCGCGAGTGTTCTCGGTCGACGTCGCAAAGAAATGGAAAATGCTCAGCGAACATTTTGGCCAATCGTGACGGTGTGGGTTGTGACGGTTGTATTGTGCATGGTTCAAAGAGACTTCGGTGCAGCAATTGTGTTTACTTGCGTAATTTTGTCAACCATGTTTATTGCTGGCACGCCGATGCGGTTAATCAGCACCATGGGCGCTATTGCCGCGTCGGGCTCGGTCATTGCTATTTCTACGAGTTCACGCATGCAGCAGCGCTTCTTGTCGTTTCTTGATCTTGAGGGAAATAAAGGTCACTCGGCGTATCAGGTGTGGCAATCAATTTTGAGCATCTCCAATGGAGGCGTCACTGGCGTTGGTGCTGGTCGTGGTACAGGCAAGTGGGGATATGTGCCTTTAGCACACAGTGATTTTATTTTTGCAATTGTTGCTGAAGAGTTTGGTTTAATCGGATCGACATTGGTGATCGGTTTGTTTCTGGCGCTTGCATTGCTAGGTATTCAAGTTGCACTTCGTGCACGAGATCCATTTGGTGCAGTGCTCGCAGGTGGCATCACAACGTGGTTGTGCATTCAAGCAACGATCAACATTGGTGGAGTAATTGGGGCACTTCCTGTAACGGGTTTGACTTTGCCATTTATTTCGTATGGAGGAAGCTCATTGTTTATGGTGATGGCAGCCTCGGGTCTTTTGCTCAATGTTGCGCGTAATATGAAGTAGAGCCATGGTTGCCCCTGCCCCTACGACTTATGCCGTGATTACGGGGGGCGCAACAAGTGGGCACGTGGTTCCCGCACTTTCAATTATTGAATTGTTGGTAGAAGCAGGACACCCTCGCGAAACCTTGGTGTACGTGGGTTCGGATCGAGGCGTTGAAACAACACTCGTGCCACAAACAGGTATTGCATGCGTATTTTTGAGCGTTGACGGACTTCAGCGCGGCATGAGCCTCGCCAAGATCAAGCGCAATCTGCGAATGTTGCCGACCATGATGCGCGCTACGCAGTTAGCGACTCAAGTATTGGTGCAGCACCGACCACGCGTGGTGGTCTCGGTTGGCGGATATGTGAGCGCACCGATTTGTCGAGCAGCCCGTCATCTCAAGATTCCGGTTGTCACTTGCTCGTATGACAGCAAGCCAGGAATGGCGACAAAGATGCAGGCCAGGTATGCAGCGACTGTTGCTGTGGCACACACACCAAGCACGCTGCGTCGTGCACAACTCACCGGTGCACCTGTGCGTGCAGAGTTACGACATCTCGACCGCGGCGCTTCTCGTGAAGCATCACGAATGTGCCTGGGGTTTAGCGCAGACGCAAAACTCGTTGTGGTGATGGGCGGATCCCTTGGCTCGGCTGTGTTGAATAGTGCAACTGAGAGTCTTGTTGCGCAGATGGAGAGCTCATCGTTGGCCAACGTTGCTATTTTGCACATTGCCGGGTCGAGATACATGGAAGGCCAGCAATTGGCGAGTGAGGTCAGACGCCCCGATGGTTCGATGATGTATCAACGTATTGCTTACAGCAGCAATATGAGTGATATTTACGCAGCGGCCGATTTGGTGGTTGCGAGAGCGGGAGCTTCAACGGTGGCAGAGATTGCGACTGTTGGCATTGCCTCGGTGTTGGTTCCATGGAAAGATGCAGCAGAGAATCATCAACTCACAAATGCAAAGTCGTTGAGTGATCTAGGCGGGGCAGTGCTTCTTGAAGAGTCAAAACTCACTGATGACGTTTTTGTACAACTCATTGGCGACCTCTTGGGCGATGAAGCAATGCGGCTGCACATCGCGAGTGAAGCACGAAAACTTGGCGAAGTGCATCGCAACTGTTCGATAGCAGCGGTTGTTGAAAAAGCAGCCGAGTTGGTAGCGCGATGAGCGGAATCGCATATTTTGATTTGAGCACTCCTCGACGAATTCATGTCATTGGCATCGGTGGCCCAGGCATGAACGCCATCGCCCAAGTGTTGTGCGAGATGGGTCATCAAGTATCTGGCAGTGACATTCACGAGTCTGAAGTGCTGGACCGTTTGCGCGCGCTCGGCGTGAGCATCATCGTTGGACATGATGCGACAGTTGTGCAGAATTGTGATGTGGTCACAGCTTCAACCGCCATTCCTGTTGCCAACATCGAACTCGTTGCTGCTGCGGCACAATCAATTCCCGTTCTCAGCCGTGCCCAGATGTTGAGCGCAATTTGTGCACTCAAGCAATCGGTTGCGGTGGCTGGCACTCATGGCAAGACAACAACGTCTGCAATGTTGATGCACATCTTGACCACTGCAGGACTCCAGCCGAGTTTTGTGATCGGCGGTGACATCCATGGCCTGAATTTGGGTGCTGGATGGAGGAACGGAAAGCATCTTGTTGTCGAAGCAGATGAAAGTGATTCGACACACTTGGCGTTACCGCTCTTTGGATCAATTTTGACCAATGTTGATGTCGATCACCTTGATCATTTTGCAACGTTTGACAACATCGTTGAAAGTTTCGAGCAGTATGTGAAGAAGATTGATGGACCGAAGGTAATGTGCGCCGATGATGCTGTGACTGCAAAAATCGCCACGTCGCAAGCATGTCGCACCTATGGCAGGAGCATCAATGCCGATGTCCGCGCCGTCAACGTGGTTCTCGCAGATGGACGCAGCCGTTTTGATGTCGAGGCGCGACAATCTGGATCGACATCGCTTCAAGTTTTGGTCGGATCTGTAGATCTCCCACTGCGGGGCGAACACAATGTGCTCAATGCCACGGCGGCTTTAACAATGGCGATGGAGCTTGGTGTCGAATTCGTGGTTGCCGCTCAAGCATTGAGCAGCTTTCGCGGCGTTGCACGGCGTTTTGATATGCGAGGTGTCGATGATGGAGTGACATTTGTGGACGACTACGCGCATTTACCGAACGAAATTATCGCGGTGTTGCGCGGTGCCCGGGATGCCACAGATATATGGAGTCGAGTGGTTGCTGTCTTTCAGCCCAATCGCTTCAATCGGATGAGTGTGATGTCTAGTGCCTACGCAGATGCATTTGGTGATGCCGACATCGTTGTGGTCACCGACATCTATTCGTCGGGTACCACTCCGATACCTGGTGTAACTGGCAAACTTGTTGTTGATGCGATCGAGAAAAACCACCCGGGTAAGAGAGTCGAGTGGATTGCGCAACGGGAAGATCTCGTGAGTTTTCTCGCGTCTGCTCTCACAACTGGTGATTTGTGTATTTCAATGGGCTGTGGTGACGTTGCCCAACTTCCCGACGAAGTGATTTCGTTGCGCCAAAGTAATCGCGCCAACAAAGCACGCCAGCAATAAAGCTTGAAAGCCTTAAAACAATGAACGCACCCCGATTGTCTAAGCGCCCGGCAACAGTTGCAGAGTTGCAGTTAGCAACAGAGTTATTTGCAAAGCGTGCGCGCGCCGATGTGTCGCTTGCGCAATTTACGACTTACCGAGTGGGCGGCAACGCTGCACTGCATGTGCACGCTGAGTCGATAGATGATCTCGAAGCGATCAGCACCGTTTTGGCACAGGTCGATCTTCCGTTATTGGTCATTGGGCGGGGTAGCAACATCTTGATAGCCGACACCGGGTTTCAGGGTTTAGCGATCACATTCGGCGGGTTTTTGGAATACATCGACCTACCCGATCGGTCTGACGATGGAGGTAGCCAAGACATTGGCCTTGCAGTTGAGCCGATAGCGCTTTTCGGCGGATCGGTGCCTTTGCCGGTAGCCGCTCGGCAAAGTGTTCATCGTGGGCTAACAGGTTTTGAGTGGGGCGTTGGTGTTCCAGGAACGATCGGTGGCGCGGTGCGGATGAACGCTGGTGGTCATGGGTCTGACATGGCGTCATCGCTTGTGTCGGCTCGAATTTTTCATTTGTTGCGGGGCGTCGAAGCCCATGTTGATGCAGTCGATCTAGGTCTGAGGTTTAGGGGTTCCGCGATCGCGGATCATCATGTGGTGTTGTCGGCGACCCTCAATTTGGGTTGGGCAACTGACATACAAGTAGCAGAAAATCAGTTGTCTGAGATTGTGAAGTGGCGCAGAGAGAATCAACCTGGTGGGCAAAATGCTGGCTCGGTGTTTGTTAATCCTGTACCAGGCGAGGTTTCGGCTGGTGCATTAATTGATCAGATTGGAATGCGTGGTTTTCGTATTGGAACAGCGCACGTCTCGGAGAAGCATGCAAACTTTATTCAGTCTGAAGATGGTGGCCTGGCATCGGATGTAGTGCAGGTGATGGCCGAGATTCGTCGTCGGGTAAAGGATTCAACGGGATACGACTTGCGAAGTGAGATTCGTCTTGCTGGTTTTGATGCAGCGATAGATCCAGCGCTAATGGATGTACTGACAAGCGAATCGGACACCAGTGTGGCAACGGTGAGGCTTGAACACATTTTTGAACGCAACTCGAACACATCAGTTGTTGCCGACACATCAATTCCGATTTCAATCTTGTCGTCATCTGATTTTCAAGACCCATTAGATGTGCCGGCAGAAGTACTTGACGAGTTGAGCGCGGTGTTTAGCGATGAGACGTCAACGACACAAGAGCAACCAGTAATAGCTTCAGTAACCGACATCAAGACCAGAGAAGTGACGATGCCTGTTGTGTCAGATGAGGTACCAGTCGGTACGTCAGTTACTGCACCAGTTGCAGCATCAGGTCGTGTCGTTATTGTGGACGAAGATTTCCGTCAGCCATCCGAAAGCGATTTTCCATCGGATACCGATTCGCAATCTGTGCATAAGGCACCTACGTCGGTTCGGGTGTTGATCACTGATGATGATATTGCACAAGATCTAGACGCCGAAATAATTGTCGGCACGCAGTGGGGCGAGTTAATTATATCGCGCCGATTTTTAGGCAAACTCGTCGGCAAGGTTGCTGGAGGCAACAAGCGCAAGCGTCTCGTGATGACAGGTCTTGGCCTCGTGCTATTTGTTGGTGTTGCACTTATTGTCTTGGCGTCACCAGTCGTCGCGGTCAGAACGGTGCAAGTTGAAGGTGCAAAATATGCAGACGCTGCATTGGTGAGAAGTGTTTCCGACTCACTGAAGGGCAAGTCGGTGCTCACTGTCGATACCAAAACCGCAGTGGAGAGACTTGAAAGCGACCCGTGGATTAAATCTGCTCGCATTACAACAAGCCTTCCAAGTCGCGTATTGATTCAGATCAACGAGCGAATTCCTGTTGCATGGTTTCTCGGTGTCGATAATCGAGCGCGTGTAATTGACGAAGACGGTTTGGTGCTGAGTGTGGTGGAGGGGCGACCAACGCAATACATGTGGATTGACGGGACGGGACCCAATCTGACGGCGGGAGCAAGCTCGGCCGCTACCTATAGGGCGGCTGGTCAACTAGCGATGTCGTTGCCGAGCGAACTTGCGCCAATGGTCAAACATCTTGGAGTGGCAGGGTCTGAGCAGATCACGATGACCCTTAAAACTGGCACGGTTATCAACTTTGGGGCTCCAGTGGATATGCGCAACAAACTTGTCAATGTGGTGGTTTTATTGCGTCGCCAAGATGTCAACTCAATCATCAGTATTGATGTATCAACGGGGACCCCAGTAGTTCAGTCGTGATCACGGCCAGCCTGAACGATCAACTAGCCTGTACCCAACATAGGAACCGGTGTCTGTGACAGAATTAATACCGTTGTCGCCGGCGCTTCGTAGGAGGAATACATAATGGCTGGTGCACCACAAAACTTCTTGGCGGTTATCAAAGTAATTGGAGTGGGTGGTGCGGGCGTTAATGCCATCAATCGCATGATCGATTCCAATTTGAGGGGCGTCGAATTTGTGGCGATAAACACTGATGCACAGGCATTGCTCATGAGCGATGCAGATTTTAAGATTGATATTGGTCGCGAAATTACGCGCGGTCTTGGAGCAGGCAGTGATCCAGCAATTGGTCAAGATGCCGCCGAAGCAAGTCGCAGCGACATCGAAGAAATGGTGAGCGGTGCCGACATGGTGTTTATTACTGCTGGCGAAGGCGGTGGTACCGGAACTGGTGCTGCGCCAATCATCGCGGAGATCGCTCGTGCCGCTGGTGCGCTGACCGTTGGCATCGTGACACGTCCGTTTGGTTTTGAAGGTCGTCGTCGCGCCATGCAGGCTGAAGCCGGTATCGCCAAGTTGCGCGAAAAGGTCGACACGTTGATCATTATTCCGAATGAACGACTCTTGTCGGTTGCCACCGAGAAGACAAGTTTGCTCGATGCTTTTAAGCGCGCTGATGAAGTGTTGTTGCAGGGCGTTGCCGGTATCACCAACTTGATCACTACACCTGGTCTGATCAACACCGACTTTGCGGACGTCAAAATGATTTTGACAAATGCGGGTACGGCCCTGATGGGAACTGGTAAAGCAAAGGGCGATAATCGTGCGATCGCAGCAGCAACCGCTGCGATCAACTCGCCACTGCTCGAGTCATCCATCGAGGGCGCGCGCGGTATTTTGCTCAACATCACTGGTCCATCCGACATGGGCTTGTTCGAACTCAATGCTGCAGCCGAGATTGTGCACGCTGTTGCACACCAGGATGCAAACATTATTTTCGGAACCGTTATCAATGATGAACTTGATGACGAAGTGCAAGTAACAGTTATCGCAGCAGGTTTTGATCGCTCCGATTCGGGCATGTCGCGACCTGCGGGTCGTGGTGATGGTCGCGCCGATACGCGTGGTGACCAACGTGGTAGCCGAATCAAAGAGTTGTTTGGTTCGGGCGAAGATCCATTGCGTGACTCATCCGACGGCTTTGACGTACCAGACTTTTTAAAGTAGCAATCGCTGTGGTTGGCATGCTTGCCAGCGAGGTCTCGTGAATCAAGCACTTGTAGCAACGCGTGTTACCGAACTGCGCGATCGAATTTCGCGCGCTGGTGGCATCGGTGTTGGCATTGTTGCTGTTACTAAGACTTTTGGGATCGATGCGTGGAGCGACGCAAAGTTTGCGGGCTGTGACGCGGTTGGCGAAAACTATGCCCAAGAATTAATCGCCAAGTCGCACCAAGTTGCGCGGCTTGATCGACTGCCAGTCCATTTCATCGGGCAATTGCAAACCAACAAGATCAAGTCACTATTTGACATTGTTGACGTGTGGCAATCAGTGGATAGGGCCTCGGTGGTGACAGAACTCGTCAAGCGCCAGTTGGCCCGCACCTCGGCTGGCCGATGCGAGATACTGGTGCAGGTCAATACCACCAGCGAAATGGACAAAGGCGGGTGTGATCCGACTGAGTTAGAGGCCCTTGTACATCAAGCCCGACAGGGGGGATTGGACGTGACTGGACTGATGACTGTTGGCCCAACCGATATGGACCCAATGAAGACTCGCGCTGCATTTGCATTACTCAAGCGGATGGCAACCGACCTTGGGGTCGAGCAATTGTCGATGGGGATGACGGCCGATGTCGAGATTGCGGTTGAAGAAGGCTCCACGTTGGTGCGGGTCGGAACGGCGCTTTTCGGTCAGCGTCCACATTCGATCTAGTTGGGTGTTGTAACCTACATCTGATGTCAATGTTTAGACGAGCAATGGACTATCTCGGTCTTGGACCAGATGATGCCTATGACGACTACGACGCTTCAATTGCCACAGAGCGCCCTGCTGCGCGTGGTGCCGGAGCATCGCGACGTCCACAGCCCCGGCAAGTCGTTGATGACTATGAAGATGAAGTTGATGACGAGTACGAAGTAGCACCTCGACCTCGAACTGCTGCTCGTCCAACATCCGCCCGTGCGCAAGCGCAACGCGATGACTCAAGCGTGCAAGTTCGACCAAGTGGCGCAAGCACCGGTGGTACCGTGCGCAAACTGACACAGACAACTGCTGAGCCAGTTGCCATTCGCCCAACTCGTTATGACCAAGCAAAAGATATTGCGGATTTGCTGAGGTCTGGTCAGCCTGTTGCAATGAATATCGGTGCTGCAGATTCGGAAATTGCACGACGACTGATTGATTTTGCGAGCGGAATGACGTACGGCATCGAAGGCAAAATGGAAAAGATTGCACCAGGTGTGTTTTTGTTGACACCTCGTGGCACGCGCGTTATTCGTGATTAATCTTCTTTGCTCTCTTGTAGGTCTCTACACATTCCTC
>Ga0208966_1000375_pt1 | contig 14474 bp, 9 predicted proteins | sample GreLakmeHU45MSRF_FD_187701 | JGI IMG/M metagenome (GOLD analysis project Ga0208966, IMG submission 187701) | Freshwater lentic microbial communities from great Laurentian Lakes, MI, USA - Great Lakes metaG HU45MSRF (SPAdes) | ecosystem: Environmental > Aquatic > Freshwater > Lake | place: Great...
AAGCTGGTCCTAAGCTCCGCTGACACCGAGATCGCCCCGACCACCGTGGCCGTGACGATTGAGATTGGTGGTCCGCCCAACCCGCCCCGCGGCAAGGTCGAGGGCGCACCTAGCGGGGGCAAGAAAGCCAAGGCTAACGAAGGCCCCAGCGACCTGCTACCTAAGGATAATCCTCGGACTACTCAGGCCTTCGGCCAGCAGTTCGGACCGCGCAAGAATGGCCAGCTCCGGGTCCTCGTCGCCGGTGCCGGTAGCTCGCATAACTTCCCGGCTTACTTCCTCGGAACGGATGCACTCACCGCCAAGGCCGCAGGCTATGACGTCGCTTCGACGCCTAACCTGAAGGAAACCCTGGCGCTCCTGCCCGAAGCCGACCTGTTCCTCTTCAGTGGTAACCATGGTCAGTTCGGCACACCTGAGTTCCAGAAAGCCATCCGCGATTTCGCGGCAGCGGGGAAGGGTATCGTCCTCCTCCATGCCGCCACCTGGTACAACTGGCCGCTCACGACCAAGTATAATGACGAATTCGTCTGCGGCGGCTCCCGTGGCCACGGCCATAGCGACTTCACCTTCACCGTCACCAAGCCAGAGCACCCCATCATGAAAGGCGTGCCGGCCACTTTTGTGATCAACGATGAGAGCTATAACATCGAACTGACCCGCCCGGAGGGCGCCGAGGTCCTCGGGACCATCCCGCGCCAGACCCCGAAAGAAGGCCAGTCGAACATCCTGCCTTCCGTCTGGACCGTGAAGTACCCCGGCGCACGCGTCGCCTGCATCGCCCTCGGGCACGACGAAAAGTCGCACAACCACCCGGCCTACAAACAGCTCTTACTCAACTCTCTCAACTGGGTCTCCCAGAAGTAATCGACCTTGTAGTATGATTGTTTGCCTTGTCTAACCGCTAACCGCCAACCGCTAACACCTCTGTATCCAATCCAATGGTCTACCACTACGGAACTTTTGTTTTCAAGCAGGGTGTCACCCCGGCCCAGATCGACCTGTCCTTCGCCGAAATGCGCAGCATGGTCGGCAAGATCCCCGGACTGCTCTCCATGCAGCACGGCGTCTATCAGAGTGACGAAGGCCTCAATGACGGCTTTACCCACGGCTTCGTCATGACCTTCGACACGCCCCAGAGCCGCGACACCTATCTCCCGCACCCCGAGCATGAACGCGTGAAGTTAATCGTCGTCCCGAACCTCGAGCGCGTGATGGTCTTCGACTTCACCGTCTGAGGCTGGCTTAGACTTCGTCGTATAAGCCCTTGCGGCCGGCGACGAACCAACTGACGCCTGAGGCGATGAGGGCGTAGAGCCCGATCGAGGTGCCGAAGATCTCGCAGGCCATAATGGTGCAGGCAATGGGCACTGCTCCGGCCCCCGCAAAGACAGCGACAAACCCAATGGCCGCGCAGACGCTAAGCGGCAGGCTCAAGAACGCCGCCGCGGCGCTGCCGAGGGTCGCTCCGACGAAGAACAGCGGGGTGACCTCGCCGCCACGGAAACCGTAGCTGACGCAGAGGAATGTCAGGAGGAACTTGAGTGCGAAGACACCTGGCGGGATGGGTTCGAGAAAAGACGCTTCGACGATATGGAGCCCAAGCCCAGTGAAGTCGCTAAGGTGGCCGAATTGGACGAGGGCTACGAAGAGGACACCGCCAAAGAGGATGCGTCCGTAGGGATTGGGCAGGGATTTTGCCGCGGCGTTACGTCGATGCAGGAAGAGGTAGAGTTTGGCAACGATTCCGCAGGCCAGGCCTAAGGCCAAGGCGTCGCCTAATCCGCTCAAAGAGAATTCGGCCGGCAGCAGCAGTCGATAGTTTGCATGCGAGGCATGGAAGAGTTTACGTCCAACAAGTTCGGCGAGGAAGCCGCAAGCGAGGCAGGGCAAGATTGCCCAGCTTCGAAGACGAACAAACTCCAAGGCGAAGACCGCGCCGGCGATCGGCGTCCCAAAGACCGCAGCGAAGCCAGCGGAGACGCCGCAGAGCAATAATGTACGGCGCTCAGCAGGCTCGAGGTGCACCCAGCGGGAGATTTGGTCGGCCAAGGCACCGCCCATCTGGAGGGCCGTGCCCTCGCGGCCGACGGAGGCACCGCCGAGATGCGAAAGTAGGGTCGTACCTACGATAGCTGGGGCCATCGAGGCAGGCAGCGGCGCGGCGGGGCTTCGTATCTGCGCAATCAGGGCCTTCGCCCCGCCTTGGGCAGCCCTGGCAGGGTTCTCGTATAACCAGACCATCAAGAGGCCTAGGAATGGCAGGGAATAGAGAAGCCAAGGGTGGTCATGGAAGACCCGGGTGACCCAGGTTAGCGAATGAAGGAAGCCAGCACCGGCGGCCCCAACGATAAACGATAACCCGAGGAGGATGCCCAGCCAACGCAGGCAGTATTTGGGGGTCGGGATCGACATCGGGAGGGGCGTAAGAAAACCTTTGTGAGCCCTCGGCTTCCCTCACAATCTCAAACCATGGCACACCCCATCCCACGTCGCGAATTCGTATCCACCATGGCCTTGAGCGGACTCGCTCTAGCCGCCGCCCCATCCATCCTTAAAGGCCAAGGTGCCTTTCCATCCAAGATCAAGGTAGCCTTAATCGGTTGCGGCGGTCGCGGTACCGGCGCCCTCGCTCAGTTCATCGCCGCCTGCAAAATCCTTGGCATCGAGCCAGAGGTCGTCGCGCTTGCCGACGCCTTCGAAGACCGCGTGCAGAAACTCGGTAAGGCCTATAACCTTCCGGCTACGAAAATCTTTACGGGATATGACGCTTACCAAAAGGTTATGGCGACTGATTGTACGTTCGTCCTGATGGCCACTCCGCCGGCGTTCCGTCCAGTGCACTTCGCCGCTGCCGTCGAAGCCGGTAAGCATTGCTTCATCGAAAAGCCCGTGGCCGTCGATCCGGTCGGTTCCCGCTCCATCATCGCCTCGGGTGAGAAAGCCAAGACGAAGGGTCTGGCGGTTGTCGCCGGAACCCAGCGCCGCCATGACGCAGGCTACCTCAAAAACAAGGCACTCATTGATGCTGGTGCCATCGGCGCCATCCGTGGGGGCGTGGTCCAGTGGAACGGGACGGTGCCGTGGATCCGCCGTCGGGCCACGGGTGACACCGATGCCGACTACATGAACCGCAATTGGCTTAACTTCACCGAGCTCTCGGGCGACCACATCGTCGAGCAACATATTCATAACGTCGACGTCGCCATCTGGTACCTTGATCGTCCGCCCGTCAGTGCCCTCGGCTTCGGCGGCCGCGCCCGTCGCGAGACCGGTAACATGTTCGACTTCTTCAGCGTCGATTACGACTTCGGCGACGCCGTCCATATCCATAGCCAATGCCGCCAGATCACCGCCACCACCGGGCGCGTCGGTGAGTTCTTCACTGGTGCCGAAGGCTCGTGCTATGGTTCTGGCAAGGTCTTCACGAAGAAGAATATCACCGTCCCGGATATCAAGATGGATACGAATGATACCATGGTGCAGGAACACGTTGACCTCATCCGCAGTGCCTTCAGCGGTAAACCCTTGAACGATGCGCGTCAGATCGCCGAGTCCAACCTCGCCGTCATCATGGGCCGGATGTCCGCCTACACCGGCGAGATGGTGCGTTTCGCCGACCTGCTGACCAACGAAAGCTCCCCTCATTACAACTTCAAGTTCAACGTCGGCCCCAAGGATTTCGAAACTGGCAACGTCAAGCTGCCCGCCGAAATCCCGCCGATCCCCGGGAAAGCGTAAGTTGCGGAGACAATAAAAAAGCCCCTCGAAAGAGGGGCTTTTGTTTGGTAGATGTTGCTACGTATTATTTGACTGGGGAGTAATCGGTCGAAGTGAGGAACTCGGACTTCACGCCGTCCTTGATGGTCAGCGATCCGCCGGCCTTCTTCTCGGAGGCAGCGCGAGCGTCGACCCAGGCTGGGTCGGTGCGAAAGGCGCCGAAGCTGGCCTTGGCGGCGGCTTCACTCTGGTGGTGGAGCAGGTAAATCAGGGTATTGTCCTGGACCAGCTTACTTTTGGCGCCCTTCTGGTCGGCAGTGAGATTCCAGTAGGTAACGTTGGTCATACCGTGCTTTTCGAAGAGCTTGATCGTATGGTCACGGAAACGGGCGTTCAGGTTCTCCAGTCGACCGGCTTCGGTGGTGTAAGTGCGTAGCTCAAACACGCCTTTGCCGTAGGACTTGGCTTCGGCAACGGCGGAATAGTCGGTCGCCGACAAGTAGGCGCTCTCGATACGGGCGACCAGTGTGCCGTTCTTTTGGGACTCCGCGTAGGCCTTTTTCCAGTCCGGGTCGTTCATGAAGCCCTTCCAGGAAGCATCGCGGGAGGCCTTGTCGGGGTAGGCGAGGAAGTAGACCAGCTTGCGCTCAGGGTTCTCGCCGACCGGCACGAAGTAGCCGAGGTTGGTCATGCCGTGCTTGGTGAAGAGCTTGAGCGTATGATCGCGGAAACGGGCATTGAGGGCGTCCAGCTTGCCTTCCGGGGCGAAGTAGACGCGCATCTCGAAGAGGCGGGTGTCGGGCTTATCGGCGGCCCCGGCGGAAGCCGAAAGTAGACCAAAAGCGAAGAGGGCGAGGAACGTTTTCATGTTAGTTGAGGATGGGGTGATATTTTATAGGGTGAAGCGCTAAAACGAAATTAAGGCGCCCGCTGAGTCCTCTCGGCGGCGTCACGGGCTAGCCCGTGGGCAGGATGGATAGGTTTTGGGGCTGTCATTTTTGTCCGTGATGCTTCTGCGGGACTCACTCCATCACGGCGAACTCGGGTGACAGCAGAACGGTCTGGCAGAGTTCTTCCCAGGCGGTGAGGGGCTTTTGCGGGGACTTCGGGTTGGCGAAATCGACGCGGGCGTCCCAGCGTCTGGCCATGCCGGGCATGGCTGGCATGTCGGCGGTGGGCATGAGGATGCTGGGGCTCCATTGATAGGCCGCGGCGTCTTTGCCGCTGACGCTGGTGACGATGAAGTCGAGGGTGTCGCCTTTTTTCACGCTGATTTTGGTGAGGTCGGTGCAGATGGCCTGCTTTTTGACGGTCCACTCGCCGAGGAGCCCGGAGCGGCTGCTGAGGATGCGGGCGGTGATGCCGTCGCTCTTGTCGTCCATGTGGGTGAGTTCGGCGCTGATGTTGACCTCGCCATCGATTGGTACGACCCAGCGGCGGATGGTGCTCTGTTTGCTGGCGGCGCCGGGGTCGCCGCCCATGGCGTCGATGGTGACTCCGGTGCCGCGGAAGGCTTTGCCGTCGAAATTGGCGAGCGAGGCGAAATCTTTGACCTTCTTTGTGGCGGGGTCGAAGTCGCCGAGGCCATACTGCCAGTCCTGCGACTCAGGGTGCACAAGATCGTCCTTCGGATAGGCGGCGAGATATTTCAGGGCGCGTTGTTTTTCCTTGTCGGTGGGCGGGCGCTGGAGGACGCGACGGTATAGCTCCTCGATGCGTCCGGGATCATCCTGCAGCTCTTTGGTGAGCGTGGCGGAGAGGGCCTTGGCGCTGTCGATAAGCAGCGGGCTGTTCATCAAAATGAGTGCGCGTGGGGTGAGTGCGGTGCGGTTACGTTTCGGCGCGGTGAAGTCCGGGCTGGGGAAGTCAAAACTGCGGAAGAGAGAGGGCTGCACCCGGCGGTCCACGAAGGCGTATAGGGTGCGCCGCGTGCTGTCGGTGATAGGCTCGGGTTTTCCGCCGGTCTCGGTCTTCAGGCGGCCGGTGACGCTGAGCAGGGAGTCGCGGAAGGGCTCGAGGTCGAGCGGGCGCATGGGGAAATCAGCCCGCTGGTAGGCGGCGGTGAGCATGAGGTGCCGGTGGAGTTTTTTGAAGCTCCAGCCGTTGTCCATGAACCACGCGGAGAGGTGGTCGAGCAGGGGTTGATTGGCCGGTTTTTCGCCGCGGAAGCCGAAGTCGCTGGGCGTGCCGACGATGGCGTCGCCGAATTGCCAGCCCCACACGCGATTCACGATGACGCGGGCGGTAAGCGGGTTGTTTTTGTTGGCGATGGCCTGGGCGAGTTGGAGGCGGCCGCTTTTGTTTTTCGGGAAGGGTTCGGGCGAGAGGCTCTTCAGCACGCTGAGGAACTGACGGGGGGCTTCGGGACCGAGTGTGTTAGGATTGCCCCGCACGAAGACTTTTCCTTCATAGGGCTTGGCGTGGTCGATCCAGCTCATGACACGCGGGGGTGCGCCGGGATGGTTGGCGAGGTCGGCGAGGGTCTTGGCGTGCTTCTCGACGAGCTTCTTGTTTTCCTCCGCGAATTGCTCGATGCGGTAACGCTGCGCTGGGATTTTCATCGGCGACTCTTTGGCAATCAAAATCTGCCGCAGGGCTTCGTCATCTGCATTGGGTAGCGGGTGCTTAGTTTCGAGTTCGTCGAGGCGTGCGATAAGTTTTGGATGAAGCTCTTTGATGTCGAGCAGGAGTTCCTCGGCAGTGAGCACGACTGGTTTGGCGATTTCTGCCTGGGCTTGTTTGCGCCAGGCGGTATCCACTTTGGCGAAGACTTCGTTGTACCGTTTGGCCAGTTCGGCGATGTCTTTGACTGGTGTGGCAAAGGCGGCCGCGATGGCAGGATGGAGCTTCGGGGCGGGCTTGAGCTTGGCTTTGGTGATGAACTCAAGGAATGGGCCGAAAATCTCGGGGCGGGCTTCAATCCAGGCTTTGCGGCTATAGACGGTGTAGTCGTGCTCACCGTTCGTGAGCTTGCGCTTGGCGATCTCGTCCGCGATGGGCTTGGACTTGAACTGAGGCGTCCATTTTGAAGTTTCGGCGAGTTCAAGATACTCGCCCAGACGGCTGCGGGTGCGGGCGCTGAACTCACTCGCTGCCTGAAAATAGGCCGTGCTGTAGTCGCCGCGGGTGGGTTTGTTTTTCTCGGCATACTTGCGTGACTGCGGTGTCTCGGCCTGCGGCAGGAGGGGCTGGACTTGGGGTTCGGTGCTGCTGCGGAACACGGTGTGGAGGCCGTAGTAGTCTTTTGTGGTGATGGGCTCGAGCTTGTGGTCGTGGCAGCGGGCGCAGCTGATGGTGAGGCCCATAAGTCCGCGGCCGATCACGTCGAGCATGTCGTCATACAGGTCATCGTCCACTTTGCGGTCTTTGCGGCGACCGATGCCGAGGAAGCCCATGCCGGCGAGCGTGCGGGGGTCGTTAGCGGTGTCGAGTTGGTCGGCGGCGATTTGTTCGAGGAGGAAACGGTCGTAGGGTTTGTCAGTATTGAAAGCGTCGATGACGTAGTCGCGATAAGTGGCGGCGTTCAGGTAGGCGTCGTCGCCAGTGAAGATGGAGCCCATGTTGTCGGCATAGCGGGCGACATCGAGCCAGTGGCGTGCCCAGTGCTCGCCATAGCGAGGGTCGGCAAGGAGCCGGTCGATGAGCTTGGGGAAGGCTTGTGGATCTTTGTCGGCAGTGAAGGCGCTCACCTCCGCAAAGGTGGGTGGCACGCCGAGCAGGCCGAAGTAGGCGCGGCGGATGAGCGTACGTTGGTCGGCTGGTTTTGAGGCTGTGAGGCCGATGAGGGCGTCGAGAGATGCGGGTTTGGGATCGACGACGGGCTGGAGAGACCAGTGCTTCTTCGCATCTTCGAGGTGCTGCTCGATTTTGGTGAGCATGCGTGGTCCGCTGCGGGGATCGGGAGCGCCGGCTTTAATCCAGGTCTCGAGGTCGGCGATTTGGGCTTCGGAGAGTTTTTTCTTCGGCGGCATCTGGAGGTCCTTGTCGGCCCATTTAACGGCTTTTAGGAGGAGGGACTTCGATGGGTCGCCCGGGACGAGGGCGGGGCCGGTGTCACCGCCTTTGAGGGTGGCTTCTTTGGTGTCGAGGAGGAGGCTGCCTTTCTGCTTCTTGTCGGCGGAATGGCACTCGTAGCAGTGCTCGAAGAAGATGGGGCGTATTTTGGATTCGAAGATATCGTCGGACGCGCCAGCAAAAAGATGAGCGGCAAAAAATGCAGGGATCAGGACGAACCATCTTTTACCGCCGATTTTTATGTCGGTTTGAAGGTTAGCGGATCGCTTTGAAGGTAACATAGTTTTGGGCGTGTTGGGTTGCCTTAACTCAGGACACCCTTCACCACATGCCCGTAAACATCCGTGAGCCGGAAATCCCGTCCAGAATGCCGATACGTCAGCCGCTCATGATCAAAGCCAAGCAGGTGCATGATGGTGGCTTGCAGGTCATGCACTTCCACTATGTTTTCCACGGCAAAAGTGCCGAAGTCATCCGTAGACCCATAGACCGATCCCGGCTTGGTCCCGCCGCCGGCCATCCAGATGGAGAAGCCGCCCGCGTTGTGGTCACGACCGATGCCTTTCTTAGTCGACGGATTGCTATTGTCACTCGTTGGCGTGCGGCCGAACTCACCACCCCAAATAACGAGGGTGTCCTTGAGCATGTCGCGCTGTTTCAGATCGGCGATAAGGGCATGCAGGGGCTGATCGCAAGCGACAGCGAGGTTACGATGACCTTCGTCATTCATATCATGCGTATCCCAGCCAGGGTGCCAGGCCTGCACAAAGCGCACGCCGCGCTCGACGAGTCGGCGGGCGAGCATGAGCTGGCGGCCTTGCTCGGTGTCGCCGTAGAGGTCGCGGACCGATTTCGGCTCCCGGGTCAGGTCAAAGGCGTCGGTTGCCTCGACCTGCATCCGAAAGGCCGTTTCGAAGGCACTCACGCGGCCTTCGAGCAAGGCATCGTTTGGATGCTTTTCGGCAAAGTCCTCGTGCATCTGGCGCATAAGATCGAGCTGACGGCGCTGCTCGCGGAGCGAGGTGGTGCCGCTACGGATGTGCTCCAGCATCTTCGTCACCGCTGGGTCCCTAGTCGGGATACCAGTGCCGCCCGTCCAAGCAGGCAGGAAGGCATTGCTCCAGTTCTTGTCCCCGCTACTGGTCGTGCCGCTGGGTGAAAGCGCGATATAGCCGGGCAGATTTTGATTCTCCGAGCCGAGGCCATACACGGCCCACGAGCCCATGCTCGGCCGCACGCTGGCGAACTCGCCGGTATTCATCATGAGCTGTGCTGGCTCATGCACGCTCGTCTTTGACTGCATGGAGCGGATCACGCACAGGTCGTCCGCGTGTTGGGCGAGTTTCGGAAACAGTTCGCTAATCTCCGTGCCGCATTGCCCGTGCTTGGCGAACTTGAAGCCAGATCGCTGCAATTTTCCGCTTCTGGTGCTATCCGTTTTATAAGACATGGTCTTGCCATGATTTTTCTCCAGCAGCGGCTTGGGATCGAACGTATCGACCTGGGACGGCCCGCCGCCGCAGAAGATCTGAATCACGCGTTTCGCCTTTGGCACGAAGTGTGGCCTCTTCGGGGCCAGCGGCGAGATCGGTGCCTCCGCCGCCAAGCCCAGATCCTGCATCATCGCGGCCAAGCCCAGCCCGCCGATGCCCAGAGCGCTGCGTGTGAGAAAATCACGACGGCTGCTGAGAAGTCGTGAGTTGGAGCAAAGGCGATGGCCAGCAGGATGCATAGCAAGTGATCGGGGATAAATACGGCGGCTGACGTGGAAATTAGGAAAAAGGTTCGTCTCTATGGTTTACTCGGAGTCTTTTCGGTACCCTTTTGAGTCCTCTCGGCGGCGTCTCGGGCCAGCGGCGGCAGATGCACGTCCACGCCGACCACGGTGAAGGCCCGTTGGACGTTCGGGTCGGGGATTGGCGTTAAGGTTAGCTCGTGAATGCCGTTGGGCAGGCCGTCGGCGACGGTGACGTAGTCGTAGGGCTGGCCGCTGTAGTGGTCCATCTGCGGACGCCACCAGCCGGGGCCGTGGGAGACTTCGTCGCGGCCATCGGCCAGGATGTGCCAAACGACTTGCGGTAGTTTCGGCAAAGGCTTCATCACCGGCGACGGTTCACCTTCTTTTATCGGTTGCATGGCAGTATTCCAATCCGTGGGCAGGATGGTGATGCGGCCGCTGTTGGAGACGAACTTCAGGTCGTTCTGCCCCTCGCCATCGAAACCAGTCTTCGAACCTACGAGGCGAAACCGCACCCGTTGATTGGCCTTTTTCTCTTCGGCGTCGGTGTTGCCCTCAAGCACGGTGAGCACCCAGGTTTCCTCCTGCATTTTCGCGCCGAGGTGATAGGTCATGGGCACGTTCGGCGCGGTGTTGTTCGCAATGCGGGGCTGCGGGCGGGTGCCGTGGAAGAGATTCCACTCGCTCGGCTTTTTTCCATCAATGAGCACCGTGGCCCGGCCGTGAGAGATGGGTAGCACCAAGTCCACGCGCGTCCCGCGAAATCTCAGTCGCAGCTGGTCGGTGGCCGAATTCGACCTGGCAATACGGGTGTCGTTGTGCGTCCAGCCGGCACCCTCTAGCACGATCTCATCCGTCTTATTGTCGGCGAGAAAACGACCCACATCGAAACGTCGCACCTGTTCGGCCCAACTCGGGCCCACCGGCATCGCGGGGGTGAAATGGCGTTCGTAGAGCAGGGCCATCAGCGTTTCCCCCTTGCGATTCAGATGCACCTTATCACGAAGCAGGTCGGTATTTTTGAAACCACTGCTCTTCATGTAGTCCAGCCACTCGTTGCGGACCTCCACAAATTCTACGCCGTATTTGCGTGCTAGTCGGCGCAGCAAAACGGTCTCGGCTCCCTCGCGCGGCAGATCGGGTGCCTCGTGGCCATCGATGTGCTGAGTGCGGATGACAATATCCGCCGTGGTCTCGCTGCGTAGCTCGCTGAGAAAGCGCTCCCATACCTCCGCGGTTCCTTGGTAGGCGCTGAAAAGGACGAGGTCGGGCTGCGCGCGCAGGATGTCGTGCTTCAGCAACTTTTGCATCCGCCAGACAAACCATCCGCCGATGGCGCGGTTCTCAGCGATAATGGTGGTCTCGGGGTAGCGTTCGCGCAGTTGCTGAATGAGTAACTCCGGCCAGCCAGACTCGATGGATTGCCCGTCGAAAAGGATGCGCACCGGACGATGCGTGTATTTGCCCGACTCCAGCAGCGCCATCGTTCGCGTCAGATTCGCACCAAGCCACTCAGGGTGTTCTGGTGCGAGGAGCGGGGGAATCTCCTTGATCCGCGCCGCTAGCTTGTCCTTGTCCGGCATGGGCAGCGGCGCGGGTGTTTTGACAAATTGGGCATTCGGCCCCTGCACGGTCACTTTCACTTCGCGCAACGGCTCAGCATTCTCTCCCAAGAGACGACAAGCAAAGCTGGTCCCACCGGAAAAGCGGACTAGCAGATGATTTGCCCCTTTTTTCAGCTCAATTGGCAGCTCACGGGCAAGCTCGAAAGCAAACTCGCGATCAAACGTCCCAAGATCTCGCCCATTGAGATACAGCCGGTGCTTGCCGCGGTTCGCCCCCGTCATGAGATTTGCCTTCATGTCGCGGGGACTGTCCAGGCGGCAGTAAGCATACTGAGAGCCGCCATCCGGCACGACTAAACGGGGAAACTCATTCCAAACGCCTGGCATAATTGGCAGGACCATCCGCGTGCCCTCCCAGACACCCTCGCCGAGCCGGAGCATCTCGCCCGGTTTCGCCGCGTCCGCCGTCACCGGGATTGCCAACGGCTGATTGCCCTGCGGGAAAAGTTTCTGGTTAGCCATCGACGCGTATTTGGCCTCCCCGCCCATTCGCTGAAAAGGATCTACCTCCATCGCCACCTCTGGCGTCCTAATGATCAGCCAGGTGGTGACCTCGCCCAGCCTCCCTAGGTCCGTGGTGACATCCACCGCAATGGCGGACAACGGCAAGAGAAGAAAGGCGAAGAAAGTTTTCATATTATTTGAGGAATTGGGAAAGGTTATCGCGGGTGATGAGCTGAAAGGGAATCAGGGTTTCTTTGGGGCAGGGCTGCTTCTTGGCGAGGAGGATGGCGGCGTCGACCGAGCCCTTGCCCTGACCGACGGCATCCTGGAAGACGGTGGCGTCGAGCCGACCTTCCTTCACTGCCGTCAGGGCTTGGGCGATAGCGTCGATGCCGATGACGGTGACGTCCTTCTTGAGGCCGGCACGCTCAAGGGCGAGCAGGGCGCCCATAGCCATCTCGTCGTTATGGGCGAAGACCGCCGAGAACTTGCCCTTGTGGGCTTGAATCCAGTTCTCAGTCAGGGCCATCGCCTTCGCGCGATCCCATGAGGCGGTCTGATGATCGACCAGCTTCAGTCCTGGATATTTCGCAAAGATTTCGCGGGCGCCGGCTTCGCGCTGAAGCTGAGCCGAAGTGCCCATGATGCCGTGCAACATTAGCACGCCGCCTTGGCCATTGAGCTTCTTGGCGATGGCTTCCATCGCAATGCGACCTGCATCAAAATCATTGGAGCCGATGTAGGAATCGCCGGCGGATTTTGTTACCTGATTAACAAGCACGAGCGGGATACCTGCTGCCTTGGCGCGATCAACCGCCGGCGTGCTGGCCTCGAGTTCGCAGGGATTAAGGATAATCGCGTCGACCTTCTGGGCGATGAAGTTCTCGACCTGGCTGAACTGCTTTTGAACGTCAGATTGGGCGTCGACCATCACCAGCTTCACGCCAGGTTTGGTCTTGGCGTAATCCACGACGGCTTCCGAAAGCTTCGCAGTGTATTCAGCTGAGAGGTCTCGGGAGGAGAAACCGATGAGGATTTCGCCCTCCTTACGGGCTTCGGCTTTCTTGCAGCCCGAGAGGAAGGTGACGAAGAACGTGAGGACGCAGACAGCCAGAAAGGCCGAGGTGGCATTGCGAGGGGTAAGACGCATCCCAGACTTTTACGAACGGGCCTGACGGCGGTCGAGCCAAACCGCACCCACGATGATGACGCCTTTAATGACGGCCTGGTAATACGAAGAAACACCCTGTAAATCCAAGCCATTGTTGATGACCCCGATGAGTAGCACGCCGAGTAGTGTCCCGGTAATGGTGCCCACGCCGCCGGCGAGGCTCGTGCCGCCGATGACTACCGCCGCGATGGCGTCAAGTTCGTAGGCCTGTCCGGCGTTAGGCTGACCGGTCGTGATCCGTGCCGCCAGGACGACGCCGGCTACGCCAGCGAGGAGGCCGCAGAGGCCATAGGCGAAGAGCTTAACCTGTTCGACCGGTACACCGGCAGCGCGGGCCGCGTTTTCGTTGCCGCCAACGGCGTAGATGTGACGCCCCAAGCGGAAGTTGCTCAGGAAGAACCAGGCCGCGAGCGCCACGCCGGCGAAGCAGAGCACCGGGATCGGGATACCAACGAAGTCTCCAGCGAGAGCGGTCAGTTCGTTCGACATGTCAGCGACCGGCCGACCTCCACTGAAGATCAGGGCAAGTCCTCGCGCGATGGTCATCATCCCGAGGGTGACGATGAACGGGGCGACGCCCCCAAGGGTAACGAGCGCACCGTTGACGAGCCCGCAGGCAGCGCCGGCGAGCAGGCCGACAGCGATGGGTACGAATACCGAATGGTCGCCAGGATGAGCGAAAGTCGCACAGGCGACGCCGCTGAGGGCGACGACCGAACCAAGGGAGAGGTCGACCCCGCCGGTGAGCAGGACGAAGGTCACGCCGACGGCAAGAATGCCGTTGATGGAGACCTGACGGGCGACGTTAGTGAGATTCGCGACGCTCATGAAACTATCGGTCGTGACCGATAGGAATAGCCCGACGAGCAGGATGACCAAGAGGAGTCCAAAGCGATGGAGCAGATTGCGATCGAGGGTAAGCATAACGTTATAAGGGCATAGCGTGGCGGAGCACGGTTTCCTGGTCGGTCGAGGCGGCGTCGAGCGTGGCGCTCACGGAACCTCGGCGGAGCACCACGATGCGGTGCGCTAAGGAAAGAACCTCTGGCAGTTCGGAAGAGACCAGCAGGACAGCTTTTCCGGTGCGGGCTAGTTTTTGAATGAGGGTGTAGATCTCCGCCTTCGCTCCGATATCGATTCCCCGCGTCGGTTCATCGAGAATGATGAGATCGGGGGCGCCAAGTAGGCAACGAGCCAGCAAGGCTTTCTGTTGATTACCGCCGCTGAGTTGCGAGATCGCCTGAGAAGGGGTGTTCGCCTTGACCGCAAACTCCGTCATCTGGGAATTTGCCGCGGTGGCTTCAGCTGCTTGAATCACTAGCGGGCCATGACAGAAGTCGCGCAAGGCAGTCAGGGTGATATTTTGTCCCACGCCTAGCGCGGGAATCAGGCCGAGGCCTTTACGGTCCTCGGTGACCATGCCGATGCCGGCGGCTAAAGCGTCCTGCGGATTAAGGATGAATAGCGGCTCTCCTTTGAAGATGATCCGTCCTTCAGAGGCTGGCTGCAGGCCGTAGATTGCACTAACCACTTCCGTGCGGCCCGCGCCCATCAAGCCGGCTAGGGCGACGATTTCGCCGCGATGAATCCGAAAGCTGACATCACGATATGCGGGCTCCCGTGTAAGACCCGAGACCTCGAGTAGGACTTCATCGGAAGGTGAATGCCGCACCGGGAAGACGTCGGCGAGTTCTCGCCCGACCATCATCGTGATGAGCTTGGTCGCATTCAAATCGCCCGCCGGAGCCGTCCCGACTAGGTG
>Ga0208966_1000377_pt1 | contig 14436 bp, 23 predicted proteins | sample GreLakmeHU45MSRF_FD_187701 | JGI IMG/M metagenome (GOLD analysis project Ga0208966, IMG submission 187701) | Freshwater lentic microbial communities from great Laurentian Lakes, MI, USA - Great Lakes metaG HU45MSRF (SPAdes) | ecosystem: Environmental > Aquatic > Freshwater > Lake | place: Great...
GGATCAAAATTATTCCATTCTTGAGCTTCATCCGGTTGGCTGTCATCTTCTTCATCAATACCGGCAACTTCACATTCATCAAAAACATCGAGAATATCGTCAAGAGTTTCATCATTTTTCGCCAACGGCTCGAGGATGTCGAGAAGATATTTCAGTTGCTCTTCTGTAAATGTGGCTGTAAACTGCATTTCGATCTCCTGTGTTTTCTTCATATTACCAATATACGACATTCTGATCTGAATGTCAACCGGTATTTTTAAGAGATCGCATAAGCTTCAGGATTTGCGGACCATGGATCAATCTCAAGCACCCGATCACAATTAAGGACAATGAGCTCGTTCCAGAGAACAGAAGCACGATCCATACAGGTTTCCGCCAGATCCTGGTGTTTGTTATCAATCGATGTCTTGTACAAGCATTCCAGATCAGCAATGTCCTGGCGGATCTGGGACATTTTAAATTCTAACTGAGTCATTTCGATCTCCTGTGTTTTCATCATACTATTAATATACGATGTTTCTATAAAAATGTCAACCGGTATTTTAGCTATTATCACCTTTCATGCCGCACTACGAGTATGCAGTATGTCATTAATCTTTCTGCTGACTAAATTTTTAACAACTCTTGAAGAAGTATCTGTGTCCATGCCATCCATCAGTTCTGACAATTCTGTATTACTCAGTTTTTCAAGGCGAGCAAATTCTTTATTCAGATCAGGATGTGTGCATATCGACCATTTAGCGCTGGCATTTTTTCTAAAAATAGGATTTAATCTACGCATTTTACTCTCCGTTGTTTCCGTATTATCAATATACGACATTCTGATCTGAATGTCAACCGGTATTTTAATAAAATTACACAGAGATCAGATTTAAATCCTTCAGGGATGGGAATTCCTGGATCAGAGAATACCAGCAATCGGTAGCAATTTTGCGGTGTTCCTTTTGAGTTCCTGCAGTCGTCCGCAACTGGCAGTAATGTATCCATGAGCGCAATGAGCCGGCCATGTACATCTTTGACACAGTCAGACCTTCTGGCAGCACTGCCCGAGCCTGTTCCTTTGCGATCCCGTTATTGATAGCCCAGAGATAGCATTCGGTTGTTGTGCCGATCATTTTGGCTTGTTTATCGTCCCAGGCCCGTTGCAGTTCTTTATCGTCAACTTCAATCGAGTTCTGCCTGTTCTTTGTATCTTGGAGACGCGCTTCACGAGTGACAAATCCAAGATCTTTGGTGGGATCTGCATAGCGTTGGCTGAACTCCTGGAATGCAAACGAACGATGGCGCAGGATCTGACGAGCGATATCACGAGTGGTTTCAATCTCCATCACCACATGAGCCATCTCTAGAGGTGACCAATGCTTGTTCTCGATCAGATACTTCATGAGCTTTGGTGCTGTCTGATGATTGGTCTGGTTGGATGGATTGGATACACGCGCTACGTAAGCCACGAACTCATCCACGCTCATGGATGTGACCGACCTCGTGCATGCCACAATGAATGCTGACATCAATCCCTCACAAAATCATAAGTTGCATCGAAGATATCCTGTCGAATAGGATACACATCCTCATAGCTTCCCATCATGATCCAATCACCATATTGAGCCTTCATAGTGCCTTCAAGAGTATTAATCATCACGCAAGGCTCGTCATCCCTATCTAGCTGAGTGATGAAGGCTTTCCTGTTGCTCCATGTCCTCAGTTCATGATCAGTCAGGTCTTTGGTAAATTGAACGCACTTGACAGCGATAGGTTTCTTCTTAACGACTCGTTCCATGATCATAGCGGATCTCCGTTTTCACGCTGGTTATAGATCAGCTCTAATGCTTGTTTAGGAGATTCTACTATTTCCCATTGTACACCCGTATAACCTCCAAATATAAATGTCTTGAGGCTGCCGCCTGGTGTAGATGGTGCTTCATAGATAGCAGAAATGTGATCGATATTGATCCAGATCGGGCTGCCTTTGTGTTCATCTGCATTGTTTGTGAATCTGACGTGTCTGCTATTCATTTTAATTTCATCCTATAAATTGTTTTAAATAAGCTAATCTGAGATCTAGAGAGAGAACAATCCTCTCTCTAGTCCCACCATGATATACGCTGTGCATATCACCATCATTAAATGCTAAAAACTTACCTTCTTCCCATGTCTTGGTTTCTTTACCTACGGTTATCTTGCATTCAGGATCGCATACCAATCCCAGATGCACTCTCATATAATTATCGGACCATCCTGAATGTGGATTGATTCTCGTTCCAGGAATCAGTTTGCTGATAAAAGAATTGCAAAGGTTACCCAATCGTTCCTGTTCCTTGATGATGGAATAGAAAGTCGGGCAGTTTTCTCTCGCCTTGTGTATGAGATGGTTTACGAGATTCTTGAGAGTCTCCGAACCATTTATTTCAACATGTTCATCTTTAAACGCCGAAAGGGGCGCAGCTTTCCAATATTTTTCATATATCATCTTGTTATTGTCAACCGTATAGTTGGGATAATCTTGCATGACATTGGGATCAGATATGTGGCTCAATAATTCTTTCTTAATAATATCATAATTGTCAACCAGGCCCCTGCATACAGGTACCTCAGTCAATTTGTCTTCCCAGAAGTATCTAGCCATCATCCATCCTATGATATTGGTGCCCACGACCGGACTCGAACCGGTAACACAGAGATTTTAAGTCTCTTGACTCTGCCAATTGGTCTACGTGGGCATATATGGCGACCTCGGAGTGATTCGAACACCCGACCCAGGGAGTAGAAATCCCTTGCTCTGTCCAGCTGAGCTACGAGGCCAATTGTTAATATTCGCTCACATCTAGGTGATCACGAAAATACCTCTTCAATTCTGTTTGAAAGAACTCCGGAGACATCGTGGTATATGAAGCATATAAAGATTGGATAGGTTCTGGAGGCAGATTACCAATATAATTTTGATCCTTCAATACTTTATAACCACGACTCTCGAGTTCTTCGATCAATTCATCATCATCAAACTCTTCAAGCTCAACATGTACACTTACATATGCCATTTACTTCTCCTAAATTTGGTAGGGACGCTAGGATTCGAACCTAGTCAAGAACACCCATCTGATGCTAAAGGGTTTATAAAACCCTCCCGTGTACCAACACCCGCCCCCATAACTCACTTATACCTTTTGTCTATCTCTTTGATCCTATTTTCAAGATAGTATATTATAGCCAATTGGTCAACCGAATTATTCACTTTTAGCACATTATTAATCTCATCGACAAAAGCAGCTCGTTTCAAACTATCTACAGAATAGTTATAATCAATCCCAGAGACCTTCATAGTATTTACCAAATAATCTAAACCCGTTAGTCTTTCTAGCATTCCAAGCCTCCCATCCTTCTTTATCAAAAGCGCGAGTATCGTTAGGACCTTTTACCATCTCGTATGCTGGTGTACCATCTTCCAATGATACTTGTTTCCATTCAACGTCATGTACACCAGAATAGAATTGATCATCAGCATCATTGTCTAGCTTTTGAGCAAATGCCCAGATCATCTCGTCAAGCACCCATTCCCAACGATCATGATGAAATTCATCAGTATCATATTCATATTCTTTAGCGGGAGCAGATGTAGAACGGATTTCTTCAGGAACATCCTCATCGTCTACGGACGGTGAACCATGCTTTGTCTTTTTAAGCTGCAATAGCATGGGATGGATTATGAGGGCCAGCGAGTGATCCATGGACCAGGTATCGAAACTTTCGATCTTCACTGAGATCTTGCGTTCGCCGTTTATCTTTTTAGGGAATCTTCCTAGATTAACTTTCATCAGAACACCAACCAGTTATTTTCTTCATCATACTTATACTTCTCTATGTTCTTGAGGCCTTTGATGAAACCATCATGAGGAGCCATGTTATATCTAGCGACTTTATTCTCAGGTTGCGTATGTGATATCTTGTCCTCTACAGCAGCGATGACAGGTGCAGGATCTACAACATACATAGGCAATCTAAATCCATTTGTCACTCCCATCATATGATCGATAGAAACGCCCAGAGGGAGATATCCGCGGTTATGCTCAAACTTATCTAACGCATCAAGACACCGCTTGGCGGTGTTGGGTGTTAGCGCATAAGCATGAGTTCCTTCGAACTTATTTATTTCAATCTTTTGGAAAGGATCTGAGATACATTCATAATCATCCCTGTGATCCACACGATACCCCAGGAACACCCATTCACCGTCCTGGACATCGACATCCAGGAAGTTACGCTTGACGATGGCATCATGCTCAAATACTGCCACAGCACCTGTGTGCTTTGATACAACTTCTTTCCAGATAGCAAGATGACCTGTCAGACACAGCTGCTCTTTGAACCATATATTCATCACTTCTTTTGATTCTACATGCTCGTCACAGCGAGGATCTACCCTGAATCCCCACTTATCAAGGATGGTCTCTGTTGTTGTCGGAAGCTTCAGACCCAGGAAAGGCGTGACAGGAATCCCGTGTTCTTCACACGATGCCTTGCATTCCTCCATGTACTTAACAGCATCAGGAGTATCGATGTAAAGGATATAAGCATGTTCTATCTTCATATGTCACCCTTGTTTAATGGTTGCGGGGGGTTGGATTCGAACCACCGACCTTCGGATTATGAATCCGATGCTCTACCTGACTGCGCTACCCCGCTATATTACTTATGCATCCCTAGAAATAAAGTGATGCTTGATCTTGTTTGGTTTAAAATAATGATCCACTAGATCAAATACTGTATCTGCATCATACGGTTTACAGCTAAAGATGTCAAGATAAAAATTACCATCACTCTCGACAAAATGACCTGTGATGTTAGATGTCTCGATCATCTGACAGAAACTGATGCCTGATTTTAATTCGTCATGTGTAGCAAAGCGTTCAATCCACGGCTCTCCATAGGCAACCATGTCAATTTCCCATACTAGATGTGTTATAAATTCTCTGATGTTCTGTTTAGAAGTAATTAACTGCTTATCACCAGCAGCGCAATCAAGAAGAAGATGATAACCCCATGTATTTTCCATCGATAGATCCTTTTCTGAATATATGTAAAACATTTACTACTTAGGTTCTCTGTACATAGTGTCACTGATCGAATAATCTTTATTCCTACCTTTATTCTCGACGAACCCATGCCCCTTATAGAATGGGATCAATCGAGCCTTGCTTCCCCCAAAATCTGCTGAAGGAGATAACGTCACTTTCTTAGCATGTTTGTCGGCATGTGCAGTTATCGCTCTCATTGCTGACGTACCTATGCCTGAATTTCTTTTTTCTTTAGGTACAGCAATCGCATAAACAGAGATAGAATTAGATCTCTTGTGGTGTCCTATGCTATGCCGCACCCCCATAGAATCGAGATGTGATTCTAATTGTTTAAGGTCGCTGTCGTGTGATTCTTCTTGTTCTAGGAATAATAAGAACGGTTTCATATTTCTGATCCATATAAAACATTATTTATGTTTTGATTGATTCTCCGCCAATAATAGGCGCGCCAGTAAATTTTGATATGGCAAACAGATGGCCCGCTCCTATTGTGTATAATCCTGCAGGAGAACTCTCCGCACACCATTTGTCTCTGAAATCGCTTGCTTTTTTAGCAACCTTACCAGCTGGGTTGGGATATCTTTCCCATTCTCCCTTAGGCCACATTTCTGCTGCCCCCATTTTAAGAAATTTCACTACGTTTTGATTGTTCGCTTTTTGAAATGATAATGTTAAAAAATCTATTTCAGAACTGCTTATGCTTATTAAAAATTCTTCAACTGTTTTTTTATCAAACCCTCTTTTCTTAAAAGAAGATATCTTCACACCCGCACTGACCATAGCATCGAAAATCGTTTTAGGACCAATAATCACATTTTTTATTTTCCATGGAGGATCGTTTGAAAATAATGCATATAAGAATTCAGAAGGATGCCCTCTTACATTTTTAACTGACATATCATCCCAACTTGCTTTATACTTACCAAATAGAGGTTCAGTTTGTTTAACATCGTCTCCTTTTATACCTTCATAATATAATCCTAGTTTTGCTATAGGTAATAATCTATCAAATATATCACTTGATATCAAAGGAGGCTTTCCTTGCTCACTTTGCTCATGATCCATGCCAACAAAAGCTTTCTCATCAGAAATAAATATCACTCCTTGAGGTGCATAATTTTTTTTATTAGTAAGTTTATTTTTTGTAAAATAAGTTAATAATTTATCTTGTACCATTATCTATTCCTTTAGGATGCTGGCTGGAGGACTAGGATTCGAACCTAGATTGAAGGATTCAAAGTCCTTAGTACTACCATTATACGATCCTCCATCACTGCTGGGAGTTTGTCAGACTCCCAGCATAAAATGATTAATTTATAGAGGCAAGCACTTTTTTGCAATATGCAGAACTTTTAGGTTTATTATCTAAACCTCTGTTATATAAAGTAGCTGCATGACACCTATCATTATTGGACAGATCGAGCGCCCTTCTAAGATAGATCATCGAATAGGTTAAGTTTGTTTCTGGATCAAGTAGTCCAGAACATTTGCCTTTATATCCCATGGACTTTGCTGTTCCACAAAGGATTTGACCTAAGCCATATTCCCCTGATGAACCTCTAGCCTTGGGATTGTATCCTGATTCTATCTTAACCAAAGCTAACGCTAGGTCAGATGGAACTCCGTGTTTTTCTGCTTGTATTATTGTTAGAATTTGTAGTTGAGCTATTTGACTTTGTTTATCTAAACTAAAAGCCGATGATGCAGAAACACCGATACTAAGCACTGTTGCCAGTGCTAATATTAGGTTCTTCATTTCTTCTCCTTAGGGTTGACAAATAGAGTCTTCTATTTGCTTCTCGTATCTTCTATTTCTATAAAAGCACGATTGTTTATTTATTATTTGCAGATTTGTTTCTTTTTGTCTGCGTAAGATCTGAGATCTGTCGTAGGTACTGTATTGATCTTCATCTTATCGTCAGGAACAGGGAATATCATCCCGGACACTGTCTCTATATCAAATAGAGTCGTCTGATACTTCGTAAAATCGGAATCTAATCCGTTCTTATGAGGCATTATAAAAGAATACGACATTTTTGTAACGTTGTCAACTAGAATCTTATACAAGAAATCAGGGACAACTACTTTATTCGATCCTATAGTCTTGCTATCGTTAGAATATATATTGCCTGCATAGATAGTGAACGAATGCTGACTGGCATATACCCAGGCGCGTTCTGCCTGCTCGAGATTCTTCCATACACCTCTATTGACAGAAGGGAGCTGAGGGCTCATGTTAGACAGCAGGAAGCTTTCCTTCTGTGCTTGTGCATCCCAGGAGAGATCTGCATTGTTTGCGAGATGTCCCTGATCATATCCAGAATGATCATAATCTGTCAGTTCTGCTCTCTGACCTGCAGGGATGGATTGATCAGCAGCAAATGCGTCAGTCCTTGGGATACAACCAATGACACGTTCTGGAGTCAGTGTCCATGCCACCCAGTCAGGGATACGAGCATCGATATCATGTGCCAGTATGTAACCAGTCCGGCAGATGATTATATCGCTGCTCTCATCAGTCACAGGCATGCCGTGAGGTATCTGAACCTTACAGGACTCAGTGGGTTTGGGAGGCAGTTGATCAGCTGCAAATGCACCAGCTGTCATTAGTAATAAAGCAGCGATATATTTTAACATCATTTATCCTTTAGGTAATAGGCCAATAATTTTTTTATTTTAATTGACTGACATAATCTGAACATATACCATTACAATCAAGCAATTTAATCTGTTCTATTGACATAGTATATTCAGGTAGTACTGCAACTGTTCTGCCCTTCTTTATACCACTAAGATGTTTAGGATGATTCCATACCCAACCATGAGTAGTAATTACCATCGGATCTTCTTCATGATAGAAATAATTGACATTGGGTATATTATTAGCTAAGAATATCAATGCATCTCTTGTTTTTGCATGAATCCACAACCCTCTTTGAATAAGAAAATCTAAAGATATAGGATAAGAAGGTTCATCATGACCCAGATATAATCTTCCGTCTTTACCAATTTGAAGATCTACTTCTACATCATAACCTGCATTCATAGCATCCATGATTGTTCTTGGATTATTTTCTATATGTTGATCTGGTCCGTTGATCAATCCACGATGTGCAATTAAAAACATGTTACCGGTTCAAATACTTGCTCACCGGTTGATCTAAGAACTGATCTTGCAAGGTGTCTGGGTTTAATATTGAGATTTCTACTATTAAATGCATTTTCATGTAGCTTATGAGGAGGATGTTCTGCACTAGTAGGATTTGTAAAATTGATAAACTCATAATACAGATAATCAGCTACGTAGTAATAGTCTTCTCTGTTTACCATAAAGAACCAATCGTTAGGATATTTATTACCTGAATCAATAATAATATCTTTCTCGCCCATACTTAAATCTATGTTGCTATTATAGATAAGATCTGCTCTTGTTTTAATTATAACATCATATTTAAAGTTATTTTCATCTTCGTAATTTCTTACAGCATCAGAAATTATTTTAAGCTTACGAGATTGCCCATAACTACCTTTAGACTCTCGCAAGAGAGGGTGGATATTGGGCAATTCTCTCTCTAAAATACTATCAATAATTTCTGCATTATCTATTAGTAATAATACGGGCTTAACAGGCTCAAAAATAGATTGTACATATTGATTAGTGAGTATATAGTCTTCTCTTGCATTACATAGGTTTATAATATGTGAAGCATAACCGTATTGTTGATCATAGGTAGAAACAAACACATCAGCATTAAGGTGTGAGAATGTTTCTAAAAAATTTAAATAAGTATCGCTCCATGTACGAAGAAACCCATTTATAATAATAGCCGTTTTCATTTATGGTTCTCCAAAAAATAGCTCAAATCCTCAGGTGTACCAATACCCCACATCTTTGGAATTTCTTTGATCTTGATCTTTTTACCATCTTCAATCGCTTCGTTAAATACAGGACATACATAGAACTCATTGTTGACCCTGATATCTTTTTCAATCATCCGTTCTGCATACTTAACATAATCAGATCCTTTATTCCAATAATATACGCCAACCGTGGCATTATCAGAGATAACTTTCTTTTCTGCAACTTCAGATACAAAACCTACATCATCAAGCTTAGCATACGACCATTTAGGATGAGTTGCTTTAAACGTAAGCATACCTGCATCGATATCATCAGCATTGAATCCATACATCGCCTCATTAGAGTTCCATTCGATAAACTGATCACTATTAGCAATAACTAGATGCTTATCATTATCGATAAACTCTTTTGCCAAAAGCGTAGTACAAGCAGCACCTTCTGTCACACCTTCTACCTGCACAATAGTACAATCAGGTGCAATAAGATTTAGAAGATACTTTAGATTATATTTTTCGTAATGTTCTTTCTGAACGATGAAGATATAATTAGCTGTTATGTTAAGGTTTTCCACAACTACTTGGATCATTGGCTTGTTATGAACTTCGATAAGCGGTTTAGGAAAAGTGAACCCTGCTTGTGCGAACCGACTACCAGCTCCTGCCATGGGAATCAAAACATTAAGATTATTATCACGCCATGCTACTTTATCAGATTTAGTATTCTCAATCATATCCATCATAGTCTCCATGCGTTCCCAACAATTATGTGCATCATCAACATCCTCAACAGCTAATAGACGACCACCCGAATCCAATGCTCCTTGCCTACCTACATGACTATCTTCTACAATGATAGTATTTTTTGGTAATGCATTCAACGCTATCATGCACTGCCAATACATTTCTGGAAAAGGTTTGGTACGCTTTACATCTTCATTACTTACTACATAATCAACATATTCCATGACACCAATATACATCAACGATAGTTTAATCGTCTCTCTGATGCTGTTAGAAGCAATTGCAATCTTATAACCTCTTTCTTTGAGTCTCTGAAACATACCGATAAACGTATAGTCTTTCTTAAATCTCTTAATGAGTTTAAAGGTTGATGTCTGTTTTTCTTTCCATACAAAGTCATGCATATTAGCAGGAAGACCTTTTCGCTCGGTCAACATCTTTAGCTTCTTTGTTGTGTTCAACCCATCATATGTTGACAGGTGTTCTTCCCTGTCTATGATGTATTGGGGACCAACTTGAGCAAGTGCATCGTTCAACGCATCATAATGCAATTCCCGAGAATCAATCAACGTTCCATCCAGATCAAATATTACCAACTTATCTAACATTTTAATACCTTTACTCATTTTAATAGACCCATTATATCATCGACTGTATTAGAAATCATCCTATTATTAACGACATAATCATATGTGTAGGGGAAGGGGTTAGAAGTATTAAATTGTTTCATATAATCAATCAATTGATCCTGGGTGTTGTATGTGAATCCATATTCTCTCATAGTAGCTGCACCAGCAATATTTCTAGCAGCCCAGGGTGTATTATTTAGCATCGACTCAAGAAGCACCAGACCAAAACCTTCTTCAAATGAATTCAAGATATAAAGAGATGCTTCACTGATAGCAGACATGACATCATCCCTATTATCGATGAGAAACGGTTTGACGAACTCAGTAGTTGCTGGCATAAGATTGCTTCTGTTATCATAACCTGTAAGAACTAGAGTTGTATCAGTAAGATTCGTTTTATTAAAAGAATCGATCAATTCTTCAAATCCTTTATGCTGCCAAAACCCGCCAGCAGACATGAACATTTTAGATGTCGTAATGCCGTATTTTTCCTTAAATCCGGGTTTGCCAATAGATATCTTAGGATTTATGCTATGTCTGATCTCAACAGATTTATTTGATACGCCATATTTCTCAACATGTTCCCAATCAGCTAACGAAGAACATCCGATATACTTGCTGTTCTTCAATGCCTGCAGGCTCAGCGGGGTGTGAGATGGTAATATAAGCATATATAGTATATCAGACGGGATCACAGAATAATTTTGATGGACGAAATCTTGTGCGCTTACTCCGCTACCATGAACAACAATCAGATCCCAATTCTCTAATAAGATCTGAGGATCACCTGATACTCGAACACCGTTCCAGTCACCTTTGTGTTCTGCAGTAAATACTGCTACTTCATGCCCTCTGCCAAGGGTTTCCTCTGCCATGTCACGAACATAATTTTCTGATCCTCCGGGATAAGGAGCGTATCTATGCACAACATAAAGAATTCTTTTCATTTATTTTCCCACTGCTCTAATATAGAAGATGATGAATTGCTTTTATAATTTCCGCCCACACCAAAAGCAAAGTTAAAGTTGTCATCCTCAAAACTAGCTTCATTATTATTTAAAGTGTTTCTGTCGCCGCCATTAGCAAAAATGATATGATCATCCTGCCATGTTTGTCTCACGAGTTTAAGAAGGTGTAATGCAGTGCCATCATCATCGTTAAAATTGATGGCATAATCCACTGCTTTTAGATTGGAAATGACAGCATATCTTTCGTGCCAGGGCATGAAAAACTTACCTTTTTTTCTAATTAACCAATCATCTGAATTGATGCCCACTATAAGAATATCACCCAATAGTTTTGCGCTATTAATCAATTTAATATGACCTGAATGGACAGGATCAAATCCTCCGCTGACAACCACAACATTTTTCATAGTTTGAGTTCGTTTACTCCGTTATGAAAAGTCTCACGGATTTGCTGTGCAATCACATGCATGATTGCCTGATGAGAGTCTTCAACGATGCCGTAATTGTTTTCGTTGGTATAAAGAACAACATTAGCTAAACTAGAAATCTTACCACCGTCAAATCCCGTAAAAGCAATGATGACCATGTTCATATCCATTGCTTTTTCAACTGCTTTAACCACATTGGGAGAGTTGCCGGATGCAGATACGACAATAAGGATATCGCCAACATCAGCCATCATATCCAACTGTAAAGAAAATATATCATCATATCTGATATCGTTAGCAGTAGCTGTAATGATAGGACCCGATGTTAAAGAAAAAATACGAGGTTTAAACCCTGCATCATAGTATAGTCCTTTACCCATATCACACATCAGATGCTCACTCATAGAAAGTGAACCGCCATTACCACAAACAAAAATATTCTTCCTGCCTCTTACAGCATTCAGGATAATATCATGAGCGTTTTTAAGCTCTTTTCTATTCACTGATTGAATAGCAGAACTTAAACGATTTGCGTAATCTTCTAATCTGTATGATATACTCATAGTGTCTCCTTGAATGCTGCATACGTTGCTTTGAGACCCTCTTGCATAGACGTTTTGGGTTTCCAACCCAATCGCAATACTTTGGTATTGTCTGTTAATTTCTGCATCGTGCCATCTGGTTTGTTGTGATCGTAAATAATATCACCTGTATAACCAACAGTATCTTTGATCTTGGATACCAGCTCTTTGATCGTAATATCAAATCCCGCGCTAAGATTGATATAATTTTGCATGGGTTTTACTAGGTCATCGTAATCTTTCTTATCGGCATTCATTACGGTGATACATGCTTCTGCCATATCTTCAGCATAAAGAAATTCTCGACGGGCGTTTCCTGTTCCCCAGATCGTAACTGTCGGGCTATTATTGATCTTTGCTTCGTGCATCTTACGAAGAATTCCCGCTGTAACATGACCATTATCAAGATCATAATTGTCACCGGGACCATAAAGGTTACAGGGCAAAACACTCCTAAAATCTGTACCATACTGTCTATTATAAGCATCACACATCTTGATACCTGCGATCTTTGCTACAGCATAAGCTTCATTGGTGGGTTCTAAAGGACCTGTCATAAGATATTCTTCTTTGATGGGATTCCAAGCATGTTTAGGATAAACACATGTCGATCCGAGCATGAGAAGCCTATCAACTTTATACTGATGTGCAGCACTGATCACGTTCGTCTGGATCATGATATTGTTATAGATAAAATCTGCTGGGTATGTGTTGTTGGCTACGATACCTCCGACATATGCTGCTGCCATGTAAACTTGTTTGATATTGAACGTACCGAACAGCCAATCGACATTATCTCTATCTCTGAGATCTAGTTCTTTGCTAGTCCTTGTGATGATATCATCAGGATCAACACCTTGTTTAATGAGAGTCTTTAAGATAGACGAACCCACAAGGCCCCTATGACCTGCAACATAAATTTTACTCATAATCAATCCTCTTGGTCCTGATAATCATGATATATCATCTGACTACCTAAATGTTCAAAATCAACCGGCACTTCTTTTAATTGTAATTCGTCTGCCACTCTACTATGTAAATGTGGTGGTGTCAAGAACATAATGAATCCTCCACCGCCAGCACCCAATAATTTACCGCCGATAGCCCCGGCATTCAATCCTTTTTCATATATATCATCAATATCTGTATTAGTGATAGTTTCTTCTATGCTCTTTTTAATCTTCCATTGTTCGTTCAACAGCACGCCAAGATCATAGAATTTTTGTTTACTAGAAGAAAACAAGATGGTTTCTGCTTGTTTTGTAAGTTCATTCATCGAATTAAGATCCACTTTTTTAGACTTAATTCTATCAATATTTTTAGTGGCAATATCATGAGAGTTTCTCAATTTGCTCGTAAAGAATATCTGTACCCAGGATTCAAATTCAGTTATGTCTCGTTTCTTTAGATGCAGTGGATAGCATGTAAAATTCCACGTACCTCCAAAATCAATGCGATTGAGACCGCCAAAAGCAGCAGCAACCTGATCCTGAGACCCCACAGCTTCTTTTATCACATTCTGTTCGAGGTGAATAGCATCCGATGCCATGTTTCTTTTTGTGTAATTTTGATTCTTAAGGACAGAAAGCCCATGAACCAATCCCACAGTAAAACTAGAACTGGATCCGATGCCAGTCCTGTTAGGAAGATCTCCATGATGTGTTATATCTATTCCGTGCTCAAAATCCATATACTTGATGGCTTCTCTGATAATAGGAACAGAAATATCTTCTACGTTATCCGTCTCTTGTTTCTCCCAGTAACGAATACGATACTTGTAATCAAATATCGAAGGAAGTTTTCTCAAAACAAGAAAAGAATATTTGTTGATTGTCGTAGAGATGACAGATCCGGGATTTTCATTATACCAGGCAGGATAATCTGTGCCACCACCAAAGAAAGAAATACGATAAGGAGTTCTAATTATGATCATTGTTTAAAATTCTTTATCTTTTCAATAGTCTCTTGAGAGACAGTTTTCTTTTGCAAAGCACAACAAAACATATCTTAGCCATTTTGGATTACCTATCTACATGTATTACTAAAAAAACATTTTTCATATTCTCAATAGGATGTCGTATCCACATTGGATTATAAGAATGGAATATTGATGAAAACATATCTGCATCAATTTTAGATTGACACTCAAGAAAACC
>Ga0208966_1000378_pt1 | contig 14425 bp, 26 predicted proteins | sample GreLakmeHU45MSRF_FD_187701 | JGI IMG/M metagenome (GOLD analysis project Ga0208966, IMG submission 187701) | Freshwater lentic microbial communities from great Laurentian Lakes, MI, USA - Great Lakes metaG HU45MSRF (SPAdes) | ecosystem: Environmental > Aquatic > Freshwater > Lake | place: Great...
CTGCGTGATTGCGTATCCTATAATTCCTCCTAATACAAGAGGAGCAACCCAGCTTCCATGTCCATGATGTTGAGCTGCTACAGGTTGACAACTAGCTGCTAGCAGTGCAACACTATAAATGAATTTTTTCATGAGAACACCTTTAAAATTATGCAATCTTGGTTAATTCTTCCATTGACTGCTGATTCTTTAGTCTTAAGATTTTTAAATTCAAGTGCAATATTACGCTTTGTCATACCTGCATAACCAGTAACAAGTTCAGGTTTACGTATTGTTTTTGCACCAGATGTTGCAACATCATAATTTAAAATACTCGTACCTTTAATTCCAAGCGTACCTAAGCTACGATATGCTTGTATTTTTTTGTATTTAGTATTATAGATCCATACTTCAGAAGATCCAATAATCTTTTCTGGTTTTTCTGAAGTAAGTTTAAGTTCAACAAATTCTTTCATGAACTTAACATTTTTTGCTACAACTGAAGGTGGTTTTTCTTTATGAGCACGAGGTTTACGAGTAGCTTTAGCGGTAACACTTTGTTGAGCACATGCAATGTTTACTTCTTCAAGAGCTTTAATCAATCTCCTGATTTTTACTTTCTTGATGTGCCTATAACCTTCAACTAATTGCTCACATTTTCCTTCGATTACTTCATATAGTTCTGCAATTGTTTTATCGAAAGATCCATGCATTAACTTACAAGCTTGAGGACTAATATGATTAGCTTTAAAATAAAGCGCGATATTCATTTCAGTATCATTTACAACGAATTCATCAATCATACCTTCGATTTCACCAAGGTGTTTAGATGCATTTTCAGCAATTCGATCTTGTATTGAAGTAACAGATTTTTCTACTTTTTGTTTTTCTACGCCAGCGATAGATGATCTTACTTTAGGAAGAGCCTTTCGCATTTCAGCAATTTTATTATCAATGTACAGAAGTTCTTTATCTTGGAGAAGTTGTTCACGCTGTTTAAGACGAATGATAGTTCCAATTGAACGAAAAGCACTATCATCGAGTGCATCAAATTCTGTGCTTTTCTTGCCAACGTAAGACATAAACCATTTACGTTTATCTTTATTATCAAAAGCAGAATTATAATAATTAAGAGCACGCATTAGACTAGCGGTATAGTCTAATGGAAGAAGTACGGGTTCTGTGCTTCCTTTGCCAGTGCCAAATACTTCGTCCATTTTAGCACTAACTTCGCGCCGCTTTGCTGCTCGTTTTTCACTTGCAGTAGCTTTAACAAAATCGTGTTTGTCGATCTGTTTTTCAATTGTTTCAGTCATAGAAATCTCCATTTATAGAGATATTATACCATAAGGACGAATTATTGTACACCGTTATTTACAGCGGCGCTTTCGACGATTGAAGTATACAGATCTTCAAATTCAGAATGCTCTTCCTGTTCACGTGAGAAATTCTGTTTGTGATACACTTTAGCTAAACGCGTTAAATGACGCTTTGAGAGATTAAACGCTTTAGATGTTTCATCTAGAATCTCTTTAGTAAGTTCTCGTTCACCTTCTACACGAGTCATAGAAGCAGAAATTTCTACGATTGCTTTTTTAATAATAATACGATCTGCAGGGGATGTAATTTGTGTCATTTGATTAAGTCTTCATAGTGGAAGTTTTAAGTGTACCAGCAAGTAACAACGATGCTAGCCATGTTTCAAAAGTATAGGGAATTGCAAGTACTGGGAATAAAGTATTTAGAGACCAAATAGCAATAAATGGTGAAAATACAACTATTAGAATTAATAGTATTATGAGTGCAATATTAGTGTGTTTCATACGAATGAATAGTCAATACGTTTAACGTTTTCAGCTATAAAGGAACGCCATTCGTTTTTATCTAAATCAAAAGCTTTGATAGCTGAAGAACTTGTAGCTTCAATAGGATCTACTAATACGCTCTTAGGATGAAGATCTTCTGGAATATTGCTTAAATTGCGAGTGCATTTCATTACTCTATCAGTGCCATCTTTTTTAGTAAAAGTGATAGTAGTAGGCTTATCATCTGATAGAAGTCCCATCAGCCATTCGCGAAATTCAGCTGTTTTTACATATTCGTCTTTATTTGTTTCAGTCATAATTTTCGTCCAATCAATTGAAGAATTACTTGATATCATCATATGCTCCATTTACATATTTAACCAATTTCTTTAATTGGTCTTTATTCATAAAATATTCGCTCTTAGTATTTGCATATCTCTTTTCTGAAGATATTCTTTCTAAAGATAAATGATATAAGTTATCTGGCATATAAACTTTACTCAATTCAACCTTTAACTCATATCCATCGTTATATACTATATTCATAGTTCTCTCTCAACTTTCACTTTTAAAATACGTTCACCATTACTAGACGCCTTAGCTGAACTTTCTGTAGGAAAAACTTTAACTGTTATGTAGCCCATACTATTCTCATAGTCTGAGATGAGCATATAACCTTCTTTAATTGTAGTAGTTTTGACAATGTTAATTTTGTCAGATGTGTCTACTCTTGCACGTAGTATCGCCGGCACTTCTCTACCTCCCATCATAATTACTCCTCAGGTTACTATAAAAATTACAAACGTTACACTTCAATATCAATGTGTGATTTATTTAAAGTAGCATGCACTTTACGTCTTTTTAATTCAGCAGTTTTTTCTACTTCTTTAACATGACGATTTTCTTCAGTACGTCTATCACAATATCTTTGCAATTCAGCGTAGTACCTCAACAAATCTGTTGTAGGTGAAAGTTTGTTAATCATTTACTTCTCCGTTGATAGTTTAATTGTAACAGGTTTACGAATTAATGTACATAGTAAAAAATCTATTTACCACTTTTCAATTATAACACTATCGTCTACGCGCACATGCGCTTCTAATTCCATATCGTTATTGGGAACTCCATCAATAATCTCTTCTTGTTTCATATGTGAAACATTAGACTTCTTGTGTCCATTTTGAGATACAGATTGGTTATAAGCAACAAACATTAATATCGCAAGAGGATCAAATACTAATACAATCAATATGATTAACCAACGGACGGCTTTCTCGAGCGAGTCTTGACTGGTGTTTTCGTCGTAGATGAATGCTGCGACGTATTTGATGGGACCAACTTCGGCTTCGGCTTTACGGAGTTCGACTGCGATGGGGGCTTTTTCTTCGTTGAGATTGCCGATTGCTTTTTGGCTGGTGGAGATCTCTTCGATAAGACGGGTTCTTTCACGGGCTTGACTTCTTCTAATAGAATTGGAGCGTTCGGCACCGGCGGCGTCACTTGTCCTGGAGAGGGTTGCGTCAACTTGTGAATCCAGTTGAGTAATTGATTTACGAGCTGCATTGATGTTTTCCTTTTGAATGTTTATTTTTTCGTCGATGAGTGACACTGCGGCAGCAACATCACCTGATATTACACCTTGATCTAAATGAGCTTTAGACAAGTACCCAAATATTCCCATGCTGGTAAGTAACATAAGAATAATGATTGCGCTAGAAAAATAGGTTTGCAGTAAAAGACTAGTTTCTTTCCAATTTCTGTAAAGCCAAGATGTTATTACTATCTTTGAAACGCCAAGAATGCATCCCATGATTGCAATAGAAATTGGAGATCCTGAAAAGATTGCCATTAATCCCATAATGGCATAATATTCTGCTATCATAGATAATGCAATAGCATTTATTAAAAGAAGATACGTCATAACTTTACGTGTGTCCTGTGTATTTTACATTGTATAATGCCATTGTACCACAGATTTGGAAATTCTAATACTCTTTGCGCAAATTGCTCACGAGCTTCCAAATATGACATAGTGCCTTTGTTAGCGCATAAAAATAAAATTTCTCGAGTAAAGTTTTCTTCGCCTAAAGTGATGACATCATTTTTTAAATCTTCTGAAGAAGACCAATATGTTTCCCAATCAGAAAGAGCTTTATATTTTTTCTTCTTACCTTTTACTGTTTTAGTTTTAGAAAACCAAAAAAGCTTTTTTCCGATATATCGTTTATTACTTATTTTGTTTGTGATTAGATATACACAGCCTATATTATTTGCTATATCGCTTTCAGTAAATTCATTATTTTGATAAGTCCACATTGCCATTACTCGTATTTGTAATGGTATATTTATAATCAGGTAGAGAAGTGCCTGGGGCGCAAGTGTATCGCATGAACCCATCCCGGCCGAAAGGATTTGGCATCATAGGAGTTGGGATAACATCAATTTTATCCGTCTTACTAGGTAAATCAGATATGCTATTTTTAACTTCTTCGTATGTGCCGTCGTCATAATAGATTATAATCTTATTAATCTTCTTCATTTTTATCTTTATACTCCTCGTCCTCATATATATCACCACCACAGAATGGGCAATATGCTACATCAGTTAAACTAAAATCATCGCCCTCTTTAAAAGTTATTTTCCCGTGAGCGCCGCATGAATCACAATCAAAATGTCTTTGTGCCATTAAATCTCCTTAGCCCAAACATCATCCCAAGATCCTGATAAAGCACCTCGAGCATAATCAGTTGCTCTATTTTCAAAGAAGTTCGTATGAGTTGGTGCATTAATCATTTCTTCAACCCAAGGTAGTGGGTTCTTTTTAACTTTCATAATTCCCTTTAAGCCTAGACTAATAAGGCGTCGATCGGTTATGTAGCGAATATATTGCTTAACGTCTTCAGAATTAAGATCATTCATAGGACCTAATTCAAATGCAAGATCAATAAATCTGTCTTCTAGTAAAACCATTCGTTCAGCGATTGTATAGATTTTTCCTTTAAGTTCGTCATTCCAAATTTCTGGATTTTCTTTTACGTATTCTTTAAATAGCTTAATCATAGATTCTGTGTGAATAGTCTCATCTACAATAGACCAAGTAACAATTTGTCCCATCCCTTTCATTTTACCATGACGTGGAAAATTCAATAGCATAATGAATGATGAGAATAGTTGCATGCCTTCAGTGAAGGCAGAGAATACAGCAATGTGTAATGCAGTAGATTGTACATCTCCGTTTTTAGCAGAAATATCGAGAACATAATCATGCTTTTCTCGCATTTGGTCATACTCGAGAAATTGGTTATATGTACTTTCTGGTAGTCCAAGAGTTTCAATTAAATGAGAATACGCTGCAATGTGTAATGCTTCTCTTGCAGCAAATCCTAATAACATCATGCGTACTTCTGGTTGAGGAAAATAAGGAAGATAGTTTTTAACATAACCACCAGCAACGTCAATATCTCCCTGCGTAAAAAAGCGGAAAATATGTGTGAGGAATTGTTTTTCTTCAGTTGTTAGTTTCTTTTTCCAGTCTTTGGCGTCTTCAGCCATAGGTACTTCTGTATGAAGCCAATGACTTTGTTCATGTTTAAGCCATGCGTTATAAGCCCAAGGATAATTAAAGGGTTTAAAGTTGTTACGCTCTGATAACAAATTTAGTTTCTGTTTAACCATTAACGAATTTCCTCAATTGAGGGAGTGTTAATGTACCAACAACTCTTCTTAACTCAGAACCATTTTCTACTAATACTAATGTAGGAACACTACGAACATTCCACGTTCTCGCCATTTCAAAATCTTGTTCTATATCAAGATCTTTAACTGGCACAGGGATATCTGTGTATTCATCTATAGTTTCTTTTAACATTTTACATGGTCCACACCATGTAGCACTAAATTTTAATATCTGTTTCATTCTATGTCCTATTGTTTTAATTCCAATGCCTTATTACGCTAGCAATGATAAACATGTTTGTTACCAAATAGCTGATGATAATGATACTGCGTATAATAGCAATTTTATCAGCTTCGTCGTTGTTGTTACTTGCTTTCTCGCCAAGAGCTTTAACCCATAGCTTCCACATACTTAGCCTTCACAAGCAATGCAATCGTTTCCTTGTGCAATTTCTACCATATCTAATTCTTTAATAATTTCACGTTCTACTTTTCTAGATACTTTATCAGCTTTTGCTAGTTTTTCAGAACGGCAATAATAAAGAGTTTTAAGTTTTTTCTTCCATGCTAAGAAATGAATCGTATGGATATACTTTATATGCGAATCTGGCCGGAAGAATAAGTTTAATGATTGTGATTGATCTATATATTCTTGACGATCAGCGGCATGTTCAATAACCCAACGTTGATCGATTTCCATTGAAGTCTTAAATATATCTCGTTCATCTTCCGTAAGCCACTCAAAGTGTTGAACTGACCCGTCATTAGCAATGACTGATCGCCACACATCGTCAGCCCAACCATCAGGATGAATTTCTGCATGCTTTTGAATAACCACATCTAAGAACTTATTTTTATTTAGGTGAGAACCCGATAAAGTATCTTGGCGATAAGCATTGGCGCGATAAGGTTCAATAGAAGGACTAGTATTGCCCATGATAATGGAAGAAGAAGCATTGGGAGCAACAGCCATAAGATGACTAAACCTATTCCCAGTACCCACAGCATCAGGCGCTTCGCCTCTCTCCAATCCAAGTGCTTTATTAGCTTCATCCAACCTCTTTCTAATTAGTTTAAAGATTTTATTATTAGCAACCTTTGCCATCACTCCTTCGAAGACGATCCCGTTTTTCTGAAGATATGCGTGAAAACCCAAAGCACCAACACCGATAGAGCGCTCACGGCTAGCTGAATACTTTGCTCTTGATATGCTATCAGGAGCATGATCAATGAAATGCTGCAAGACGTTATCGAGCATCTCAGCCACGTCCCGAAGAAAAAGTTTGTCATCTTTCCAATCATCGTAAGTCTCCAAGTTTAAACTAGATAAACAACATACAGCAGTACGCTGTTCATTCGTTGGTAGAATAATTTCAGAGCAAAGATTTGATTGTTGTACTTTCAATCCTTTATCTTTAAGCCATTGAGGAAGCATCCTATTAGATTCATCGATAAAGTGGATATATGGTTCGCCAGTTTGCATACGCATTTCCATAACTTTCATCCACAGTTCTTTAGCGGAAACTGTTTCACGGATTTCATTACTAGCTGGGTCGATAAGATTCCACGAATCATCTGTGTTTGGATCTAACATACAACGTTCAATTATTTCCATAAATGAATCTGGAATATTGAGTCCATGATGCATGTTTAAAGCGCGCATGTTTTGATCGCCGGTAGGTTTGCGCATTTCAAGAAATGAAATTATATCAGGATGAGATATGCTAAGATAAGCAGCATAACTACCTCGGCGAGTTCGACCTTGGCGATAAGCTAAAGAACTTGCGTCATAAATTTTAAGGTGAGGCATAACTCCTGTAGACTTATCGTCAGCAGATCGAATTCCAAAACCAATACCAACACCGCCTCCTAACATAGAGAGCCAATTAGTTTCTGATAGGTTATCTACTAGACCTTCCGCAGTATCTTCAATATAATTAAGGAAACATGATATAGGAAGGCCACGCTTGCTGCGACCAAAAGAAAGAATGGGAGTAGAATAAGATAACCAATGCTTACTAGAATAATCATAAAGACGTTGAGCATGATCTGGATTACTTCCAAAAGCTTTTGATACATATGCAAACCTCTCTTGTGGTGATACCTCATCATCTTTCATGTAAGATTCTTTTAATCTTAACTTGCCCAATTCATCAAATAAATTATCTCGAGTATAATCTATGCAAATTCCAGAGAACACGTCACCCATTTTTCTTCCTTTTTATTATTGTGTTATATACTGATTCGCAAGAGGAAATATCTCTGCGATGACTTTCGCACATTCGTGCGCTACGAGTCTGTGTTCTTTCTGTGTGCCATTACTAGATCTTAATTGTATAAAGTGTATCCAACTTCTTAGTGTCCCATTCATATATAGGCGACTTACTGTATTACCTTCTGGAAGAACTACACGTGCTTGTTCTTTAGCAATGCCGTGAGCAATGGCCCAGTTATATGCATTAGTGGCAGAATCAATAACCTCTTGTTGTATCTCATGCCATGCCATTTGTATATCATGATCTATTATGTCTATACTGTTTTGTCTATTTTTGGAATCTTGTAGCCGTGCTTCTCTAAGTGTAAATGATAAGTCTTTAGTTGGGTCAGCATATCGCTGGCTGAATTCTTGAAACGAAAATGAACGATGTCGTAACATCTGCCGAGCAATATCACGTGTAGTTTCAATTTCTAAACAAGCGCTTACCATCTCTAAAGGAGACCAATGTTGATGCTTGATCAGATAATTTATAAGTTTGTCTGATGTATCTGTGTTTAGTTGATTTGCTGGATTTGAAACTCGTGCGCAAAATGCAATGAGTTCTTGAATGTCAAAGAGCCCGTCGTCAACGAGCTCTTGAGAAGGCTTAGAATACGAAATTAATTTAACTTTCACTGGTTTTCCATAAAGTGTTGATCAGTTGTTATTATATACCAAACCTGAAATATTGTACAATATTATTTCATAAATACATCTTTAAATAATGCTATATGATTTAAAAAATATCCTATAGCTATACCTGCTCCAATTATTGTCCAGCGCCAATGTTCAAGTTTTTCTACTTTACTTAGCAGATGCGCATGTTGAGTATTAGATTCTGCGCGAGATGCGTCTAAACAATCGTGAATTGATTTTACATCACCTTTTAAGTCGTCTAATTTTTCATCTATGTTTTTGACTTCTGTTTTAAGTACTGCTACGGCTACTTCTACGGCAGCTATCTTTTCATTCGGTTCCATTTGTAAAATCTCTTTTCTGTTACTTTTGTTCTTCGGAAGATGGTACTGTAGAAGCACCTGCTATTTTTTCTTGCGTTCTTCCAAATGCAGCAATACCTAGTACTGCGCCCATTGCAACGTGGAATAAACCAGCACCTTGCAATGTTAATGGAGTCCACATTCCTACTGCTTGACCAGGATTATAAAATTGCAGTATATTATATAGAACTGGTCCTAGAATAAAATCAAATAAACATACTGCCATATATGTCCAACCCATTGCAGGACGCCATCTTTTTTGCATCCAATCTTCGCTAGAATCTGCCATGTTATTTTCCTACCTTTTCTAGTTTAGTGTATAACAATTCTTTAACTTCGCAAACATCTTGACATATCTGTATTTGTAGTCGTGCTACTTGTTGGTATAATTCACGCTCATTTTGTCTACGTAAGTCTAATTCATTAAATATCTTATGTATAAACCATCCAATGACTGGACAACCAATAGTTACCAGCATACCTAGGACCATTTGAATGAACGTCGTTATTGGTATTTCACCCATTTAGAATTTCCAATGCTTGGTTGTATTTTTTAATACGATCATCCAAGCCATTAGTTCCACCATTGATTCTTTTAGTTATCGATAAAGTATCGCCTTTATCTGCTAATGGATTTAAATTATTACTTTTCCAAAACCAAGCTGCGGATGCTGCAGCACCTTCAAATGTTGCAAGATATTCTGATGTTTCTTCTACAGTCGTTCCAATACTATTTGCAAACGCTTGATAATTATTCTTGCCTGTAAGCTGTATTAACCCTCGGCCGCGGTATTTCCAACCATCGCCGCTTGCTTCGTTGCCATTGCCCATACGATCACAATAAGCACGATTAGCGATAGCTTCTTGTTTGTTTGGTTTTGCTACATATGCTGCTGCAACTTCTGCAGTAAAACGACTAGGCCAAATTCTAGTAAGAACATCAGCTCTATAATTTAAATTCTCTTGCAATGCACTGAATCCACCCGATTCATGTGAACATTGGGAAATAAATGCAGCGACTCGATTTACAGTATCGATTTCATACTCTGGTAATATTTTTATTAAAGCTTCGTGCCATGCTTCAATGTTTTTATTGTTTGGTAATATTTTTTGTAATTGATCTAAAGTTAATTCCATTTTGTTTATCTCTTGTTAAAAACATCGTTATATATTTGACCTTGTTGATTAATCCATTCTATCAGCGATTCATGTTTTTCAGCGCATTCATAATACATTCCATAATTTTTAATAACAACTTTCAGAAATTCTGTCAACTTTTGCTCGTCTTCTAGAACTTTAAATAAATTAGAACATTTTTCAGTGATCACTTCTGGTGGCTTTGGAAATTCATATTTAACAGGTGCTATTGTTGTACAGCCAGTCAATAATAAAAAGCATAAAATATACTTTATCATTTTGCACCGGCCAATTCTTTTGGAGGAATTGTAGCTTGATTATGAACTATCATAACTTCTTTTGGCATCGGGCATATGTCATTATATTTTGTAATTTCACGATCAATATAACGAATTTGTTCTTCACCTTTTTCTCTAATTATCTGTTGTTTGGTAATATATTTAGTCGTAATTTCGGTGTTGATTTTTTCAGATTTAACTTTTAATTCTTCAACTTGTTTTTCAAGATTTGCAATTTTATCTTGCCAACCCTGTTCATTTATCAATATACCCGCCATAAAAACACCAATTACAACAACACCAATAGACACTAATTGAATTGGTATAGCGTATACATTAACAAATGGGAAAAACTGCAATAGATACGTTGCAGCAATACCAACTAACCCAATTGCTATTAATGCGTAACATATCCAATCAGGAAGTAATGCTATAATCCATGACATTTATTTTTCCTGTTTTTTCTTAGCATCATTAACAAATTGTTTGAAAGTCGCTTTTAATATACCTTTAAAGCGCTTATGACCAATGTCATACTTACCAGCTTTGTCTGCTGCAGTTGCAGCATCACTGGCATTCTTTTTATATTGCTTTAAAAGATCAGAAGATAATTCATCTAAATCTTCAACTTCTTCTGGCAAATTAGATTTTTTAGCATAATCACCGCGACCAACACGTCCTTTGATCTGTGATTTAATATCTTTTGTTCTTTCTTTATTATACTTTGGATGAGCTTTTTGCCAATCTTTTGTAGCAGCACTCCATTGTGGATGATGGTCTTTATCAAAAGCACCTCGAGGTGCTAAAGTGTCATGAAAACCAGATTCATCTAAATCTTCAACTTCTTCTTTAACTGCTTTAAAGTGAGTTGATTTTAATTGTATGGAACCATCATCATGATCAATAGTATAAGTTTTAGGAGCACCAATATAGTGCTTGCGGATCTCACCGATATGTCCAGTTTTACCAACTACGTATGATGGACCTTTGGTCATAATAACTTTATCGCCGAGCTTATGAGCTTCGCCTAACTCTTCTTTCGATTGAAGGTAGTCTCTAACAGTAGTGATATAATCTTGTGCTAATGTGATTTTAGACTGAACCCACTCTGGCATATTGTCATCATCTTTAATCATTTCAATCATATCTTTACAATTACGCAAAGTAGTTTGTAATTGTGTACGAGCCATCTGACCTTCATAGTCATACTCGCCTTTGTCGATTGCATTTGCAGCTTCTTCTAAAATTTCAAAATCTTCTGCTAAAAGTAAATCATATTCTTCTTTAACCGGTTTTATTTGCTGCTGTTGCTGTTTTTGCTTTTTTAAGCGATCAGCCATAGATGCAAGTGATGTCTTCTTTATGAAAGATTCTCTTCCGTAGTGCGGAGTTATAACTTCATCTACTTGATCTGATTCTTCTAATAGAGAAAAGTCTTTAAAATTTTTCATTGTTGTCCCATTTGTACAAGTTTTTTACGACGATACATGTAATGCTTATCACCTATAATTCCAGAAACTGGCTTTTTATTTTTTAATTTTACGACTGGTTGGTCTGTAGCTGTATTAGCACCAGTTACATTAGCAATTGCGCCATCTTCCATCATAGCAATAAATTTCTCTATTAGTATTTCTTCTTCAACTAATGTCAATTTCTTTTCTTCAATTAATTCTATGAGAGATGTAAATTCTTCTTCACGAATAACTGTACGTTTATGAGTAAGTGTTTGGTTTTCTTTTATCAACCAATACGCAGCAATAAGAGAAGCAAATTGACTTTGGCCTCCTGGTATTTTAGCTAATAGCTTTTTAAGATTAAAAACAAGACGATGAAGATTTGTATATGAATCTTTTTCTTCGCTCGTATTTAAGTCTTTTGTCTTTTTTAGCGCTTTACCATCCTTATCGATGATTCCAAATTTATACGCGTCAGTTTTCTCGAATGGAGTAACCAACATATAAAGAATCCTAAATGCAAGTAAATTGTCTAACGTTGACATTAAATTTTCCTTAAAGCCTTTGCAATTTCTAAGTCTACTGGTACTTGGCCAAATTTTTCTTCAGATAGTCTATTTAAATAAATCAAAAATGTAACTAACTGTGATTCGTATTCTTTTTCAAGTTTCAAAAATAACATATCAGTAGCCGCCTCATTAAACACATTATATAAAACAATAATGTGATTTAATATGAGGCGCTCTCTTAATTCACTGTTGTTTTTATATCTACTAAACAACTTCTTAAGATATAGAAACCTTTTAAGATCTTCTTCAAACTCATCTACACTAGAACATTGCGGATTGTCGTAATGATGCATAGCATAGAGAAGAAAGTTACTTTCAGTTAATTTCATAACGATATGCAGGGGCCGAAGCCCCTCTTGTTAATAATTATTAGCTAACAAACGTTAGCGCAACTGCGTTAGTATTAACCTTTGCTGCGCCAGAGCTAGATGACAATACGCAACGATATTTGTCTCCAGTATTAGCAGAAGTACGACCTGTTAATGCTATAGTTGCACTTGTTGCGCCAGACACATTAACAAATCGTGTATCTGTTGCGGCCGCGGCACGTTGCCATTGATATGTTACTGTACCAGAACTTGCTGTTGCAGTAACACCGAATGTTGCTCCACCAGACGAAGTATTCTGAGCAGTTGGTTGAGCACTAATAGTGAGAGTAACTTCGACGTCAGCAGCGATTGTATCATCAGCTGCATCGCCAGATGTTGCATTAGCTGTACTGATAGCTACTAACAATTCTGTCTTATAGCGTGATTCTCCGCCGGAATCTTTATACTCATCAACTAGCCACCAACCAGCTCCATTGATACCCTTCTTCTTATTGGTAGCAAGTGCAGCTTCCTCGCTTGATACAAAAATAGCTCGTGCTTTATCAGCAGTGCTTAAGTATTTTGGCTTGCTGCCAGATGCGTCTGTATTTCCCCATAATGCCATGAGATTTCTCCTTGTTTATCTGTTAGAGTTTGGCAAGTGTAATTTATACCCGGTATATTCTACACCAGATTTGTTTTTAGAAGCTGCGCCAAAGTTTGCTCCTGATTTCGATCCAGCGGGTCTTCCACGACCACGCTTTTCCGTTGTATTTGGTTGTGGTTTTTTCTTGTCAGTGTCAGCATCATCATCACCTTCTGGATCATGATATTGAGCGCCATAGCTGTTACCTTTTACTGTACGCTTTGGCAAATCTGACATTTTAATTTCATTTAAGTCATTCAGAAAATCTTTAAACGTTTTCTTTTCTTCTTTCATTTTTTCTTTCTTTGCTCTTTCCGCTGCTCTTTGAGCTAAAGCTCGTGCAGCATCCATACCAGTACGATTTGGGTTATTGGGTTTCTTGAAAACTGATTTATACGGTCCATCGAATGGAACATCTTCTTTAGATTCTGCAATAGCCTTATGTGGAACTTTAGTAGAGTTACCATCATTTGCGCCTTGGAAATGAACATCATCTCCTTGACGTTTAGCTGTCCAATGATGACCTGTTTCGTCTTTGAATTTATGCTCCTGTTGATCTTTCAATTTAGCAATCGCCTCGTGATGTTCTGGATGAAGAGGAATGGAAAAAGAAGATCCTTGATGAACAGTCTTCATTGTTCCCCATGAATATTTATTGGTCTTAACGTGTGCTGCAACGTTTTGATTTGACTCTTCTATTTCTAAAGATTCAATCATTCTACCGTGTTTTTTCTTATCATATGGCTCGACTGTATTAGTCTCTGTATTATGTACATCGTTACGACTACCATCTTTTCTAACAATTACGTTGTGGCCTTTTGTTGTGCTATTGTAGTATAGAAAAGTTTTATCGTTTTTTGCATTAGGTAACTGTTTACCATTAGCATCTTTTGCTTCTTCGATGTGGTCTTCTTTACGAAGCAATTTAAAATCATGTCGATCTACTTTACCGTTTTTGTTCTTGTCGAGTTTGTGTTGGTTGCCTTTAAGAGCTTCTTCTTTCATACCAACATATTGATGGTCATGAACTTTATAGCCTTGTTTCTCATAATGCTTAATTGCAGTATCAATAGCGTGTTCACGATCTTTTGCTGTTACTGAAGCACGTCTTTGCATTGTTTCTTTACGCTTAGAAACCATAGTGTGATTTGGATCAGACATAGTTACATTAACTAAATGTTTTTCATCCATCTGTTCAGTTTCTTCTCTCGTTATTGCATATTTCATTCTTGATAATTTACCAATTTCATTAGGATTTTTACCAGTTTTTGCTTTGATACGAGCAGCAGCACTATCAACTCCTCTTTCGTGACTAAGG
>Ga0208966_1000381_pt1 | contig 14339 bp, 8 predicted proteins | sample GreLakmeHU45MSRF_FD_187701 | JGI IMG/M metagenome (GOLD analysis project Ga0208966, IMG submission 187701) | Freshwater lentic microbial communities from great Laurentian Lakes, MI, USA - Great Lakes metaG HU45MSRF (SPAdes) | ecosystem: Environmental > Aquatic > Freshwater > Lake | place: Great...
AATAAGAAATAAAAATGCCTTTTTAGTTCATTCCATCCAAGAGGCAAGGCTAGTTACATCTTCGGGAAGCAACCAGATTATACCACCCGTATTTGGTTTTTTGCCTGACGGAACCAATTCGAATCTTGGTTGGTCATCAATCAGAAAAACACCCGGAACTGGTGATTCCGGCCCCTTGGAAGCTCCTCAGGTTTACATCCAATTCATTGGCGCTGAATCTGAAGCAATAGAATCAGGATCCATTCTTGACATAAAAACCATTTCAACCAATGGTAACTACCCAACCAACCTTCCCTTTGGTGGCGGGGAGCCAAAACTTACAATGGTTGACCAAGATCCTTCGTTAAATTCTCCAACATTTATGATACCGCCCTCTAGGCCATGCCATGACCACCTTGGAGATAAAAATGAATTTCGCTGGAAATTAGTATCCCACCTTCTTCTGAACCAAGTCAGCCTGTGTGAAGGGCCTGAAGCCGCGGGTGCGCTTAAAAAACTCCTAACTCTTTACAATTTTTCAAACTCTTCAAATAATCAAAAAATAATCAATTCAATTGAATCCGTTTCGTCCAGTCCAACAATTGGCAAAATCAATGGCCTTCTGGGAGGGGCTGTGATTCAAGGAATCGAAATATTGATCGAATTTAATCCTAACTCAAGCGACATTTATTCTTTGCTTGGATTCGGATCAGTTTTAGACAGGTACTTCGCCCTTTATGTTGACTCCTGCTCTTTCACGAGGCTAGCTATCAAATTTTCGGGGTCATCAGATTTAATCCACCGATGGCCCATAAAGATTGGTAGTAAACCCGTAGTGTAAGTGACCATGGGTCAAATTAAATTGCCATCCTATTGCCAATGAATTAAAATGAATCTTAATGATTAATCCATTTGGTAAATAGTTAAAATAGTGACAGTTTTTTAGAACTTGGAGAATTAATGGACTTTTTTGCTTTGGCCTCGAAGATCATTCAGACAAACGATCAAGGACTAAAGCCAAGGTACAAGAACTCTGTAGATCTAAAATATCCTTTTAACAATCTTGAAAAAACAGATGTATCAAAAGATAAACTCTTGGTATTCACAACAATCTTCAGTCTTGCTGGAGCCCTTGGTGTTTTACCTCTTACTATCCGCGAAGAACTTCTTAAAAGGCACAAGGAAAAAGATGATAGCCTAAGAGATTTTATTGATATTTTCAACAGCCGAGCAATCGATTTTCTTGTTGCCGTTCAGGGCAAAAGAACCTTGAGAATCAATTCCAGCATTCATTCGAAACTAGGCAGTCTTGGCACAGCTCTTCAATCAATTGTCGGATTTTATAATTATGGTGAAGAACAAAATCCCTTGGTGGGCACTTCTTTTTATGTTTTTTTCGGAGGTTATTTTTCAGCAAGGGTAAGAAACCAAGAGAATTTACAGCAAATGCTTTCATTTTATTTGGGTGTAACAGTCGAGGTCGAGATGTTTTGCCAAGGTTGGGAAAACATCGACCAAAAATTTCAAGGAAAATTATCTTTTGACAAAAACTTGGGTTCTTCATTGGGTGAAAATATGATACTTGGAAAAAGAGTCCGGATGTATCAGAGACAATGCAGGATTTCTATCGGCCCTCTTGACGAATCAAGATTTCAGGAATTTCTACCAGGGGGTGATTGGCTTAATAAAATAAAAGAAATTGTAAAGGTTTATTGGAATAATTCCGTATCTGTTGAATTAAAACTCATTCGGATAGCAGATTCCATTGGCCCAACTTCCCTTGGAAATAAAAATTATCCTACACGATTGGGAAGAAATTCTTGGCTTTTTTCTTGTGACATTATTATAAATAGAGAAGATTGTCACTTCAAACTAACGGAAATTGGATCCTTTCGTTAGTTTTTAAAATTTAGGATCCTTATTTAAACGAGGTTAATCATGATTATAGGTACTTTCGGCGGAGATCTTAAAGACAAAGGTGTTGGGGTTTTTGGTAAAAAAGTTAAACTATTTTTATTTGATAGTATTTCATTTAATGTTTTCAGAGGAATTAATCCCGTTGGGGCAGGAAATAGTTCTGATCGTTTGGGTTCAGGTGGGGTGCAAGCTGGCGAAGTTTCTCTTTCCAGAACTTCTGATGCATCAGATGCCTTAATTGTTCAAGCAATGTGCACCGCAACAAAACCAATTGACAAGGTTACTTTAACTATAAACAATGGCGATACAAACAGTACAATTGATTATGTCGTCTTAGAATTATCAGAAGTTTATATTTCAAGTTATTCATCAAGTTCAGGCGGCGACAAACCCGGTGCAAGCATATCCTTGAGTTACACAAAATTTTCCTTTAAGACAACCTCAACCAAGAGCGATAATACCTCAGAAGGCAATAATACTTTTGTTTGGGATGTCGCTAAAGCCGCAAAGGGATAACATATTTTCTGTTGTAAATTATTAAAGGCGCAATATGTCCACTTTCGAACAAGGAAAGTCCTGCTTACAAGTTTCTAGCAGTTTGGGGGACAATGCACTTTTACTTTCATCCTTTAGTGGAAGGGAGGAGATTTCTTCTCCTTTCCATTTTTCTTTAGACATTATCTCAACAAGCGATTCTGTTGATCTTTCCAAATTACTAGGCAAAAATATTAGTTGGTGTTACTCCGCCAAGGGCGACAATTCTGGCCAATGGTTTGATGGACGGGTTTATTCGGTTTCTCAAGGGGCAAGTGGTGCATACAACATTAGAAATGCAACAATTGAAGTTGTTTCTTGGTTTTCATTACTTAAAGAAACTAAACATCGAAATGTTTTTATTGAAAAAAACATTAAAGATATAACTCAAGAAATTCTTGGTAAATATCCTGATGCCGCTTTCGAACTTAATCTAACTGAAACATACCAACCTTTTACCTGCATGGTGCAATACGAACAAAGCGACCACGATTTCCTAGCTTGGCTTTGGGAAACATATGGTATCTTTTACTTTTATAAGTTTGAAAAAAACAAACATACCATGGTTATTGCTGATTCGAGCGCCGCATTCAAAGACACTAAGACAAAAGGCATCGAATTCTTGCAAAACTCAGGCAATTATGGGGCTCTCACCTCATGGCAGCACGGTTACAGGTGGGTCAATGGAAAAGCGACCGTAAATGATTACAATTTTGAAAAGCCGAGTTCTAGTCTTGTCTCAAAGGCAAGTGCTTCGGTTTCGATTCCAGGAAATTCCAACTACGAAAAATACATTTATCCAGGTGGATATCAAGTTTCCGCTGATGGTAAAAAAGCCTCCGAATTAGTCATCGGAGCATCTGACACCTTATATGAAACTGTAACGGGATCAAGCACACTGACAGGTTTTAACTCGGGATTAAAATTTAAAATTGAAAAACACCCTGTTAGTTCAGAAGCTGGAAAAACCTACATTTTTATGGCTGTAAGTCACAAGGGAAACGCTACATCCAATCCGTCTTACGAAAATAATTTTCAATGTTTTCCTGAAAAAGTTAAATTCCGCCCTTCAACTAACACATTAAGACCATTGATACCCGGTGTTCATACTGCAGTTGTTGCTGGGCCATCCGGAAAAGAAATATTTACAGATAAATACGGAAGAATCAAAATCCAATTTATCTGGGACACCGAAAAAAAAGGATCTTATTGGGTCCGTGTTTCCCAATTTCTAGCTGGAAAAAACTTTGGTTTCTTTTCGCTTCCAAGAGTTGGCGAAGAAGTTTTAGTCGCTTTTGAAGAAGGCGACCCCTGCAGACCGGTTGTAGTAGGAAGTCTATATAATGGCGAGCAATTAACCCCATACAAACTTCCGGACGAAGCACTTTTTAGTGGCTTAAAATCAAAATCCTCCCCAAATGGGGGCGCTGAAGATTTTAACGAAATACGATTCGAGGATAACAAAGGAAAAGAATTAGTTTTCATCCAAGCAAACAAAGACATGAAAACTGTAATTAAAAACGACAACACCATCGAAATTACAAAGGATTACTCCACCACTGTGTCGGAAGGAAACACCTTACTTGATATCAAAAAGGGATACAGGCAATCCAAAATTTATGGCGATGATAAACTTTCAATCTCCGATGGTGGACTAACAGTTAATATTGAAAAAGGCGAGCGTGAAACAACAATTAAGGGTAACGATACTCTGACTCTTCAATCTGGTAATCTTGAAATTAATGTGGAATCTGGGACATGCGCTACTAATAGCCCAAAATCAATTGCACTTACAGTCGGTTCCAGCTCTTTAAAAATTGAATCAAGTTCCATAATTTTAACTGTAGGATCAACTTCAATTAAGCTTGAATCTTCCGGCATCACCTTAACTAGTCCAAAGGTCAGTATACAAGGCTCAAGCCAAGTCTCAATTCAAGGAGCGATGGTCACCATTTCAGGTGACACTCAAGCAGAAATTAAAGCCGCACAAGTTAATATTTCTGGATCAGCAATGTGTCAGGTTAAAGGTGCGATTACCATGGTGGGTTAGCACTAAAATAGCAAAAGTTTTTGCATAAAAGGCAAAATAATTATATGTCATCACCCGAAATTCTTGATTTTGAAAAATTACTGGCACCTTGCGAAAACAATTCGCCTTTTGGGGATGACCCAAGATTGGATTCTTCAGTAAGCTCATTGTATTTTAAAGTCAAAGATGCCCGCAGTGCTGCCCGATCTATAGAACGCGCAACAGAACAAGGAAGTAACACAGATAATGATTCTCCGGACTGGGAAACTGTTATTGAATTAAGCGAAGAAATTATTTCAACAAAAGCAAAAGATCTTGAAGTAGCAAGTTATCTGATTGAAGGTCTCGCCAGAACCAAAGGATTCCCTGGCATTAGAGACGGTTTTAAATTGGTCAAAAACATTACAGAAAATTTTTGGGATGGGCTATATCCTTCGCCAGACGAGGAGGGGCTAGCAACAAAAATAGGCCCAATCAATGCTTTAAATGGAATTGATAGCGAAGGCGTATTATTGCAACCAATCAGACGAATTCCACTCACAACAATGGGGGCCACACGATATTTCTCGATGGCGGATTGGGTTAATGTTTGCAAATTACAAAATCTAGATCAAGACACCTTAGAAAAAAGGATTGAGCGCGGTGCCCCCAACCCACACGATTTCTACTCTACGGTAAACGACACTTCGCCTGAATTTTATCTTACCCTTCTTGAAGATATTGAAGAATGCAAGTCAATTTTAATCGAGATGTCGGATTTATTCGACAAAAAGTGCGAGGAAGTTCTTTCCCAAACTTCATCCTTAAGAAATCTTTTTGAAGAAATTATTACTGCTTTGAAAAGTTTTGCCTCTGAAAAAATCGAATCTGCACAAAACAAAAATACGATTCAAGAAACAAATTCGAACGAGGAAGGTGACGAAAACACAGGCTTGGTTTCAGTAGAAAATCAATCAGGCGGACGCGCCCAAGTGCGAACAAGAGACGAAGCATTAAAACAACTTAAAATAATTTCCGATTTTTTCCTTCGCACCGAACCCCACTCTCCACTATCATATTCTATAAGTCAATCTGTTCGGTGGGGAAAACTAAGTCTCCCGGAATTACTTTCGGAATTAATTCCAGACCATGGAGCACGTGATTATATTTCCAAGCTAACCGGATTGCGATTGGATTTAGACCCTGGGACAAATGACAATTCCGGGGAACAACAATAAGTACGTTTTATTTTTTTAACACTGGAGAATAACAATGGCTGAAAGCGTTAACGACAAACTTAAAAGAGTTAGAAAACCTCGGGTACACATTACTTATGAAGTGGAAACTGAAGGCGCTGTTGCCCAAAAAGAACTTCCTTTTGTTATGGGTGTTATGGGTGAATTCACAGGAAATGCTTCAGCACCCCAAAAAGCTCTTAAAGATAGAAAATTCGTACAGATAGACCGTGATAATTTCAATGATGTAATGTCTCGCCTTGGTCCCGCAATGAACGCAAAAGTTGAAAACACTTTAACTGGTGAAGGTGAAATTGCTGTTAATTTAAAATTCAACTCCATGGATGATTTTGACCCAGCAAAAATTGTGGAACAAATTGAACCCTTAAAGAAACTACTTGAAACTAGAAATAAACTTAAAGATCTGCTTACTAAAGCTGACAATTCAGAAAATTTACAAGATTTGCTTGAGCAAATTTTACAAAATGAAGCTGATGTCAAAAAACTTGCCAGCGACTTAGGCGTCTCAGGCGAACAATCCAAATAACCTCATAACCTTAACTATTTGAAAAAGGAAAATAAAGATGGCTGATGAAATTAAAACCAGTGACCAATTATCATCGCAAACCACTGAAAAAGCGGGAAGTGGACTTCTAGATCAAGTTATTGCATCCACAAAAATCACCGAACGATCAAGGGCAGAAGATTTAATCAGGAATTTAACCCAAGAAGTAATGTCTGGAACTATCAAATATGATAAGAATCTTACCAAGACTATCGAAGCTAGAATTGCTGCGATTGATGCAACAATTTCGAAACAACTAGCCGCTGTTCTTCACTGCAAAGAATTGCAACGGCTTGAGGGTTCATGGCGAGGAGTCAACCACTTAATAATGAACTCTGAAACCGGCGCAAGTTTAAAAATCAAGCTGCTTAATATTTCAAAAAAAGAACTGTCAAAGGATCTTGAAAAAGCAGTTGAATTTGATCAAAGTCAGTTGTTCAAAAAATTATACGAAACCGAATACGGAACCCCTGGTGGTGAACCCTATGGCGCATTGATTGGCGATTATGAATTCACTAATCACCCTGAAGACATGGCAACAATAGAAAAAATATCTAATGTCGCTGCTGCCGCATTCTGTCCATTCATTTCAGCAGCTTCTTCAAATATGCTGGGAATGGACAAATGGACCGATTTATCAAAACCAAGAGATCTTGAAAAGATATTCGAAGCTCCTGAGTATATAAAATGGCGCAGTTTCCGAGATACAGAAGATAGCCGGTTCGTTTCACTTGTAATGCCACGGGTATTATCAAGACTACCTTACGGGAAGGCTACCAAAGAAATTGAAGAATTCGACTTTGAAGAAGCTGAATTAAATTCTGCAGGAAAGTCAAAGCCCGTTAATAATGAAGATTACACTTGGATGAATGCAGCTTATGTAATGGGCGCAAAAATGACCGACAGTTTTGCAAAAACAAGTTTCTGTACATCAATCAGAGGCATGGAAAATGGTGGCAAGGTTGAAAACCTTCCCCTCCATATTTTCACTAGTGACGATGGTGATTCAGATTCAAAATGCCCAACAGAAGTCGGTATTACCGACAGGCGTGAAGCAGAACTTAGCAAACTTGGTTTTCTGCCACTGTGTCATTATAAAAACACTGATTATGCTGTGTTTTTTGGTGCCCAAACAGTTCAAAAACCAAAAAAATACGATAAACCTGAAGCTACTGCAAATGCCGCTATTTCTGCTAGACTGCCATACATAATGGCATCTTCACGGTTTGCCCATTATTTAAAAGTAATGGCAAGAGATAAGATAGGTTCCTTCATGGAAGCTTCTGACTGCGAAGTTTGGTTAAATAAATGGATCATGGGTTATGTAGACGGAAATCCACAAGCCGGCCCTGAGGTTAAAGCGCGATACCCGCTCAGAGCAGCTCGAGTTGAAGTAAAAGAAATCGAAGGTAGTCCTGGTTCATATAATGCAGTGGCTCATTTGCAACCTTGGTTGCAAATGGAAGAACTTACGACAAGCCTTCGTATGGTTGCCAAAATACCAGTGCTAGGCGGTTAATTTTAATTTAAATACAGATTCTAATTTAATATGAATTTAAATTCCAAATTCACGAATGAGTCCTTGAAATCACCTTTCAAGGACTCATTTTTTATAAACGATACATTATCAGCGGTATCGCTGATCAATCATGTAATTAATAGTAACCAAGGAATAAAAAACTGTACAAACAAAGCTGATTTTTCTTCATTAGTACAGTATTTAATTTCAAACATCGACAAAAAAATCGAATCACTTTTAAACAAAATCATTCATCTTCAACCTTTCATGAAACTAGAAGCAAGCTGGAAAGGCCTCTTTTTACTTGTACAAAAAACCGAATACGATAAAAAATTTAAAATTAAAATTTTATCCGCCTCTTGGGAAGAGCTTTGCAACGATTTCTCAAAAGCAACCGAATTTGACCAAAGTGCAATCTTTCAAAAAATCTACTCTCAAGAATTTGGCTCACCAGGAGGCGAACCCTACGGCATTATTCTTGGGGATTATGAAATTTTCAAAGGCAATTCAAGTAAGATGTCCCAAGATATTAGAATCTTGGAACAATTTTCAATGGTTGCTGCAGCAAGCTTTTGCCCATTTGTAACGTCAATAAATTCTAACCTATTCGGCATTGAATCATTCGATTCATTCCGCTTCTTAAAATCATCGCCCACCGTTGAAGGCGCCGTCGGAGTTTCATGGCAAAGACTCAGAAAATCACCTGACTCAAGGTTTTTAGGACTTATCGGACCAAAAACCCTTTATAGAATTCCTTATAATTTAGACTCGAAAACTTCAAAAAAACTAATTTTCGAAGAATCATTTAAAGAAAAAGGAGAGGAATACCCTTTTGGTAATCCGATATACCCGTTTGGTTCTTTAGTCATTACAGAATATATGGAAACTGGATGGCTATCCGTTTTACGAGGCTCAAAAGAAAACGAATTAAGTGGCGGATTGATTTATGATTTACCATATGAAGTCTCAGGCGTTGACTCTACGAAATTCTCTGAAATTCACCCTATAGAGTGCATTGTTACAAACCCTATGGAACAATTATTTGATCTTTCCGGCATAATGACTTATTCTCCTGCTGGATTTGGACATGAACTAATACTTCACAATTGTCCATCAATTCACATTCCTGAACAATACACAAAAGATATAGCAAACCAAAATTCCCAGATCTCATCTTTACTAAATTACATTCTTTGCGTTTCAAGATTTGCACATTACATAAAAATAATCGGAAGAGACAAAGTTGGGTCTTTTAAAACGCCAGAAGAATGCGAAACATTTACCAACAATTGGCTTCAAAAATTCTGTAGCAGCACCACTTCCTTAAGTAACCCGACCCCGTTAAAATTTGGAAAAGTGGAAATAACAGAAAACCCTTCAAAACCGGGAACTTACACCTCCACCATTCATCTCCAACCCCACATGCAAATTGACCAAGTATACGCAACAATCAAACTGGTTACAATAGTAGACGCTTAACCAATTATTGCAACAATTCCAAGTTTACATCAACCGTTTGGCCAGAATTGAGATCGATAACTTTAGTTGCTGTCCTTGAGGAAGAAGGTTTTTCTACAGAAATTTTATAAACCAAAGGTTCTAATTTATCAAACATGAATTCCCCATTTGCATCTGTTGTACCAAATTTGCTCTTTTTGCTCTTAGTGTCATAAAGAGTAACAACCAACCCTGGTTGCAACCTGCCCCCCTCTTTAACAACCCCCTTAATGGAAGTCACCACAAGTGTTGATGTAACTGTAACACCTGACAACTGGATTGTTTTAGTTAAAATGGAAGACCTGCCTAACCCATTGAAAACCGTAATTGAAATATCAATTGGGCTTTTCAAATCTAAAGGAACAAGAAATGAACCAATAAATTGATCAAGAAAATCTTCGTTTTTAACTAAAGGTATATCAACTAAAACAGATTTTTCCCCTCCAGATTTAACAAAAGAAGAAGTAATTTTAGAAATCCCAGATTCCTGATCGGAAGCATTAATTGCAAAACGAACAGATTTACCAGGAACAACTAAATCAGATAAAATTTTAAAATTAGATAATTTAGGGAGAGAAAAATCAACAACAATACTTTTGGAAATCTTAGAAATTACTTGTCCTTTATCATCCTTCATTACCGCATGAACGACCTTTTTGCCTACAGAGCCAGATACATCCCAATGAATTTTCCAATCATCAACAAATGAAAACAAACTAAAAAGACCTTCTCCTTGTTTTTGCAATAACCTAAAATTATTATTTCTTACAGATAAAAATGTAGTATGCAATTCTGCACGACTAAAATCTGTTGGAAATGAATCAGTATTTTTATCATCAAACAAACCAACTTCAATTGTAGAATTAAATGTTCCCCCATCCGTTTGTATAGGAAAAGTAAGAATCTTTTGGTCTGAAAAACTAAAATCCCCAGAAAAACGAACTTCGTTTTTCTTAATCAAACTAAGTAAATAGGGAGAACCAAAAGAATTAATCTTAAAACCATATCTAAAACAACGCTTAAAATTATCAATATTAATATGAACTTCGCCCGAATCAGGAAGGTTATAATCAAAAATAATATCTTTCAAAAAAAGTTCTACGGAATTTTCAGATTTAAGGAAGAACGCAGTTGCTCCTGTTCCTGATTTAAAACTAGGTGTTTTAGACTGATCAATACTTAAATCAACGAAAGGTTGAGGTATAAGATTTTTATTTTGTGACATCAAATTAAGTCGAATCGAAGGGTTTTTATAATTTGGCAAATTTGTAGGATAATACTTTGCGTCTTGTACAAACAAATAATTAGTAGGATCTATTATTGAAGGGTTAAATAATCGCTGTTGATAAACATTGCTAGGTTTTAAATTGTCAGAAATTTCAATAAAAATTTTATCATGGCTGGAAAACTCAAAAGAAAAACCCGCATCAATTTTGACAGGAGGTGTTTTAGGTTTAAAATTGACTGAAACTTCTTCATTATCAGGACAAACAACTTTACTATCAGCAAGAAACAACTTATTAGAACCAGATGACATTTTTACATAAGCTTCCCTAGGTTTCAAAGAATTATTACGAACAAAAATGGAATATTTTTCACCTTCAAGTAAAGTTCTAGATTTAAAATTATCCTCCAAAAGATCACCGTTTATCTTGCGAAATATTAATTCTAATTCAGGCTTATTAGGTTTAATTAAAACCGGGATATGAAAATAATCCGATTGAGAATCATAAGTAATTTTTAACAGCAAAGATGAATAAAAAGGAACAATTACTGAATAATTTTTTAATAAAGAAATATTGAACTTACCTGTAATCTTATACTGTTTACTATCAGAAATTTTTTCAAAAATAACATTATCTAATAAAAAATTACACTTTGAATCGTTTTTTTCAATAATCTCAATTTTAGGTGTAATATCCGATAGAACTAAACCACTAAAGGAAAAGGTTCTTTGCACCTCAATTTTATTATCCTCGAATATTATAGTCGACATATCACCTTGAGGTGTAAACCTTTGAACGGGAATCAATGGAAGTGAATAAGAAGCTATCTGTTGAATGATTTTAAGACAAAAATCACCATCTAAACCATAATTAAATCTGTTATTTAAAACATTTTCAACCATGATCAAATGATGATCTAATCGTTGTTTTGTTTTTGTAAGTTCAATAATACTAGTAGGACTATACTTAGATCTCCGAACAATATAACTTAAACGATCGCGAACAGAAAAATTAAGTGAAGGCTCAAGAATATTTAACTCAGAAAAAAACATTTTTGGTAATAACTTAATTAACTCATTCCAACTTTTTGACCGAGATTGAGAAAAGTCAACTTTTTTTAATGATTTACTCAATTTGTCTGCTAAACCATCAAGACCAATTGATCGCATTAAAGAAATATGAACCAAAACTTGATTATAACGAAGGAAAGATAGATCATTATTTTTATAAAAAACTAATTCATTTTGATTATTACTTTTTGAAGAATAATCAGGTTGAGGTTCAATCAAATCTCTTAATCCATTGATTTTTTTCGCCATAAAATCAAAGTACTTTATTAAATTTTTATTGTCTGCATAAACTGGGATAGCAGAACCAAATTTTCCAGTTGCAAAAATATAGTCCGAAAAAGAAGATCCATTATTATTTAATACTGAAGGAATAATATCATCATTAATACGGGTTTTTAAATTAACTAATTCTGATTCAAAAGGCGAAACAATCAAATCAGTAATATAAATAAATTCAGAAAGTTTATCGTTAATGTTTTTGTCATCAGTAATGACAGAAAGTTGGGAAGGAAAATTTTCCATATCTACTTCGCATTTTAAAACATATTTTCCTAGTTTTTCGAGTTTATCTAATAAAGGAGCCAAGATAACAGTTGCCGGAAAGTCACTTTCAGTAGCATAAAATAATTCAATTAACGAACTATCAAGAAGTGTTACCGCTTTTTGAAAAGATTTAGAAGCTAAAAATGTAAGTTTAGATGTTTTCTGAGCTTCTTCGTATAAAGAAATTATTTTTGACTTCTGCCCACCACCGCCATGCTCCAACAACCAATCACCTTTATCAAGAGAATCCATTGCTTTGCGCATGCCATTAAACATTAATTCATTTTTAAATAAAACATAAAACAATTTATTACATTCAATTTGTGTTCTTAGTAAAGTTTTACAAAAATCAATGTCTTTAAATTCTGAATAAGTTTTAGATGAAGTAACTAATCGGCTTAAACCAAATGTTTCTATAGCAATTAAATCCTTATGGTGTTTGTAAATAAAATCTAGAATGGAATTTATGGAATAAAAATTAAAATTTGAGCTTTCGATTATTGAATCTAACAATAAAAATTCTAATTCCAGTGGGGAAAGTTTTTCAATAGCAGTAATGAACTCTTTATTTTTAAGAGATTGAAGTAAAACTTCATCTTTTTCGATTTTTAAATTTCCAAAAACTGAATTAAATAAAATCCGATACTTCTTCAGGTCCAATTCTGTGAAACGAGAATACATATCTCCAACAGATACCAAACTAGTTAATTTATTATTGTTATTATCAACCCCAATGATCAAATCAGAATAATATTTGATATCAGAATTAAAACTTTTTAATACATTTGGATCAAAATTTGAAACTATCCAAGCATTCCCAAAATCAAATAATGTGGTCAAAATTGAAAACATGATCTTTGGACTTTTTTCGTAGCCTTTCTTCTCTTTCAATTGGTTGAAATTAATCCAAGCTTTAGAATATTCTTCAGGCCAAATAAAGGGAAGAGTTAGATCTACACCACCGCCTTCAATTTTATTTTTCGGTTCCACAATTGGAAATTCCCTACCCCACCCCACATAAAAAGGATTTTGAGATACACCAAAAACTTGAAGAGACTTCTTATTGACCTCAGAAATAACTGTCTTAGTAATATTTTTTAATGTTAACAAACCTGAAAAGTCGCCAATTTTTTTTGATATTATATTGTCGAAAGTGTTATACATTTGTTCATTAAAAAGAGTATCAGTCGCACCTAATTGACGACTGAAACTCCCTTCACCTGAAGCACTCAACATATGAAAATTGATACTTTCTGCAGATAATCTGTTTTTATTTTTAAATTTAGATTTCGCCAACTCTAAAGTTTTATTCATCTCGAAACCAAGATCCCAAAGTAATGCACCATGACCAATATTATTCCACGGTGCCATAACATCAATTATAACAAGCCGGTTTTTGCATGGAAATTCCATTATTAGACAAAGGATTTCAGAAAGTTCGATTCCATTAACTGTTGCATTGGTTCCATAATTACTAGGTAACAGAATAATATCACCTTCACCTGAAGGTAAAGCCCTAGCATCTATTCTAAAAACAATATTTTCATGAATACAAGCCTTATTTTTTTTAATTAAAAAATCTAAAATATCTTTTTCGGTTTGAAGAGAGCTAGATATACCAGGAAACATATTTAATGAAAATTTATTTTGAAAAGTGTTCAAATTTATTCGCAAAGATCCAAATTTTGAAATTGATTTATCCTCGTAATTAATAATACTAATTGGAACTAAGAATCCGCTCCTGTGGGGATGTATTAAAAAGATTAAAAAAAAAGTTGTCCCAATTAAAAACAAAAATAATAAAAAAACAATAATTTTGGTAAATTCAATGTATCTAAAAGTACTACTAAAGTAAGAAATAGATGCACTTTTAAGATCATTATTCCAATCATGTTTATTTTTTAAAAACAGCAGCATGATTTTGCCCATATTCTCAATTAAAAAATTTAAGGATTATTTAATATTGGCACTGGATATACATCATTAATATCAGGATTAGGTAAATTAGAAAACTCCAAAAACATGCCTCGTGATTCAGCATTTTTCTTCATTTGGTCAACTGACGAGAAAACAATTGCTGACGGTAATGGGGCAGTTAACTCAACTGGACCTAACACTACAACGGTTTGACCACTACCTTTAAACCAATAAGTTTCCTTGCTTAAATTATTTAACCCTTCAACTTTTACCAATAATGACATATTTGACGGATGAATTATTGTTAACACCATAGCATTATGAGAATC
>Ga0208966_1000382_pt1 | contig 14324 bp, 24 predicted proteins | sample GreLakmeHU45MSRF_FD_187701 | JGI IMG/M metagenome (GOLD analysis project Ga0208966, IMG submission 187701) | Freshwater lentic microbial communities from great Laurentian Lakes, MI, USA - Great Lakes metaG HU45MSRF (SPAdes) | ecosystem: Environmental > Aquatic > Freshwater > Lake | place: Great...
ACATCTACCGCAGTCAAAGGAACTTCTTGAGTTGCCTCTACTGCTGGTTTGCTACCTGTGAAAAACTCTTTAATTTTATTGAACATGATTATCGCCTTTTTAAGTTAAAATTTCAATCGCATGATTGTAGTGGTTGATTCTGTCTTCTAAACCAATGTATCCACCATTGATTCGTTTCGTCATTGTCTTTATATCTCCACTATCTGATAGTTCATTCAGTCTAGCCGCCGACCAGAACCAACATGCTGAGTGAATAGCATATTCAGATTCAAGCAACAAATCAGGATTCTCAACTAGCACATTGCTTTCGAATAATGATTGTGAACATTTAGTGTAGTTGTTCTTTCCTGTAATTTGTATAATGCCTCTACCACGAAAGTACCAGCCTTCTCCAGATGCTTCATCTCCATTACCCATACGATTAGCATATACACGATTTGCAATCATTTCTGGTTTGCGTTCGTATGGTTTTGCATGGGCTTCAGTAGGAAAGTATTTCTTAAAAGTACCAACTAAACCTTTGGCAGAGTAATTCAAATTCTCTTGCATCAAAGTAAATCCACCAGACTCATGTCCACATTGTGCCATGAATGCGGCAACTCTATGTGGTGTGTCTATGTCGTATTCGGGCAATATATTAATTAAATTACTATACCATTCATCAAAGTTTTTAACTTTCGGAATTAGTTCTTTTACTGCATCTTCTGTGAAGAAATCCATTGCAATCTCCTATAATTATTATAGAAGTATTTAGCATAGTTTAATCCCAAAGTCCTTGATAGTACTTACCGAACAAACGAAATCCGTTTTGAATTCGTGTCTCAACTACTTTCATGCCTTCATAGTCACATTTGTATGTGTTATTGGGACCGTCTGTCATTCGAAACAACTTAGCATCTTTCTTGGGAACTTCATTGCCGTCTTTATCGACAGGCTTCCAAACCAAGTCATGCACACCAGAACGAAACGCTTCTTCCCAAGAATCATCATTCTTGCAAGTGAATGCAAAAATCATTTCATCCATAATCCAATCCCAACGTTTGAAATGATTTCCGTCAGTATCCCATTCATTTTCTTTTGCTGGCGCTGAAGTTGACTTCAGTTCTTCTGGCACATCTTCATCATCAACGTTAGGCGCACCATGCTTTGTTGCTTGCAATTGTTTCAGCATAGGCAAGACAATCATTGCAAGTGTGTGGTCCATTGACCATGTGTCGTATTTGTCAATCTTAATATAAGACCTACGCTTACGCTTAGACTCAATCCATTGGCACAGTTTCAATAGCCAAGTTTCTGGAGCATCCTTTGAGTCTACAATTTCTTCATTTGTAGTTCCGTGGGAGAGCCATGTGCCGAACGTATGCACCCATTTAGGTTTGCTTTCCATATCATATTCGTCCTTTACAGGCTTTGCCCAAAAGCAAAGTGCTTCGGCAATCTGATATGGTCCAACCCAATTCTTATAAGGTCCGATGTAGATTTTCATGTTATTGTCGATTTCCTAGTGTAAATATATGGATGTGGATTAGGTCGATTGCGAGTTTCTTTTCCAGAGTTAAACGGATCATCATCGACCAGTTCACCAAATTCTTTTTCTATGTAGTATCTTCCCATTGCTTTAATGCATTGATCCATCAAACTGTTCGAACCTGAAGAATCATCTTCTGCCCAAAAACAAATTTCAGACCTACCCCAAGTTCTATATCGCATTACATCGTGAAAAATCTTTCGATGTTTTTTATTGCTAGGGTCAAACGTTTCGTACGGTCTGCCGAATTGTTGAATCTTGCTCATTAATACTTTCACTTTCTATCATAATTAAAAGTCGCTTTGATACTTTACGAACTTCATCTGTTACTGCCCATCCAAAACCTTCTGGATGCAACAACTCTTTCAAGAAGTGTACAACTTCATTTTCAGTTTTCGTTTTCATTTGTCACCCTCACGAATCGATTAGAGACTGCAAAATCTTCAGGCATCTTTTCTACAATCTGTGTAAAATGATATGAATCTGGATAGTGTCTCAAAATACTGCCTGCACGTTGACGAATGTATTTGGGAACTTTAGGTGTTACTTTCGGGTTCAACAAATCTAAAAGCATTTGATGCCCACAACGTAACGCACGATATCTTTCATCAGGTAGCGTCACTGTAATCTCCATCACGCATATGATCTGCCATTGTCGTGAAGAATGAATTCATTTTCATTTCTTCAGTCCATGCTTTGCAATATGCATTGTCTTTATCACACAATGCAAACGCTTCTTCTTTAGTCACGACACGATGCGACACAATAGTCTCACCCAAATGCTCTTGTGAAAACTCTTTGGCTTCTTCTAGTGTGACTGTATCAAGTGCCCAGTCTGCTTTGTCTTTACCATATCTGTCAATGCCAATAGGAACTTCTATCATGTAGCGTTCACGAAATGTAGAGACAGTTTCAACAAGAACCCATTGTGTTTCAATTTTCTTCATAGTCCAACTACCATCTTTATTGTCAATCCAATCAATGCTGTCACCAGTCTTCCAACCAGTTTGCTCTAGTATAGCATTATTTAGGGGAAGAATCAAATCACCAGTTTCTGGGTCTTCTTCCAAATTGATTGTCCAAGATTTGTTTGCCATATGTACTCCTTAAATGATACATTTATTATAACTCAAGTGTCATGGAAAGTCAACCTGTTTTTAATTTAAAGTTACCAGAAACACTAATTCGATATTCGTCACTAGAAAAAAATGGATATACCATATGATAAAAATTAGAAGGGAAAAGTATTATATTATTTTCCATACTTTTATCTACTGGAATGTTATGGATTTTTATTCCTCCGATACTATCATTATATAAAAAACTAAACATTCCAGCCAAATTTGAAGTAGATTCGACTCCAGGAGATAATTTACACTCTTCTTCCATCTCATATGGAATATTAGTCCATATGACAAAACTTAATAGTCCATAATGATTATGTGCAGGATTAAATTCATATTTTTTTTGAAAGTTGACCCAACATGATTCTAATACAAAAGGCACAGCATGAGTTGTTATGTTAAAGTTTTTCATATAATCAAACTGATTGTCATATTCATTCATTAGAGGCATTAATAACTCTTGAATATATTTTTTAGATTCTATCAATTGATATTCTCGTTTGATATTTCCAACTAAACTATTGTTATATTTTTGACTTTCATACAACTCAAAATTATTTTGTATATTATTAATTTCGTTTTTGATTGGCGCTAAATCAGACTCTGAAAATTTACTGCCAATGTAGCCACAATTTCTAAAACCAATTATACTATTTTGCATTATTATTGTTCCTTTACTACCAATGATGAATCGTATTTGCAATGATGAATAAGCACGTTACAACATGTATTATAGTCCAAAACGTTCTCAAAGTCAATGCAACCCACGCCTCTTTCATGGTAAGAATCGGTACATCAGGCTTGTCTTCATCAGTTTTGCCAATCAAGTGGTTAGTTGCTCTTGCCCAGATTAACCAAAATCTCATGTTAGCATCCTTATCAATCCTATTGAATCAATAGTTGTCAGCAGAATATAGTTAGCCAACATGCCAAAAGATTTCCTAGTCCAACTAGCCCAAGCATACAAAGCACAGCCAAAGATCCAGACAGGATAAAGAGCAAGAAGCGGAGGGGTGGGGACTGTGAGTGCCATAGTAATGCTACAGCCAATGCTAATAGCCCAAGCAAGCAACTCAATAGCAAAGCGAATTCTGTTAGACTTAAAATCATCTTTAATCCATTCTATAGTTGGTCTAAACAAATCAATATTCATATTGTCAATCTAAGTTAAACAAATCAGGATGTGTCTTTGCAAAATACAATCGTAACAAGTTCCAATGTTCAAATAGTTCTGGTGATTGGCGTTCAACAGTCATACGTTTAATGCCATACAATGCGTCTAACACTTTGCTGAAATCATTAATCTGATTTTGATACACGCTATAATCGTATGGCTGACTATAGACTTTATATTCTTTCATCTGAAGAAACGTAGAGAATAATCGTTCAACGATAAATGGAAACATATTCAGATTTGGATCTCTGCTATAGTTCGCACTACCATGATAAATTTCTGCATCTTCTCCAGTCAATGCTTCGAGGTTTTCTTTGATATCTTTTACGAATGCAATGTACTCTAACCAAAATGCTTTTGACGCAACAAAATAACTGCAATAGCATGTAGAGTCTGTCATCACATTATCAAGGGCATTCGTATCATATCCACCAGCAATAAATGCGGAACGAACAACTTGTTTAATTCCTGGATGAAAATAATCACCTTGTTCCCACACGTTCGCAGTTAATGCATTCTGTACTCTAGCATGATTGAAAATGTAAACATCATAGCCATCATTGTTATCAATAGCATCTTTAATCACATTAGCTTCATAGCGCATCTTGTTTTGCCAGCGAGGACCAAAGACACCCCAAGCATCTAAGTCATCCGCAAAGCCTTCATCAATGATACGATTAAACGAATGAAACTCACGCAACTCTGGCTTCTCATTTGACGTATTATCAAATGGTGTTAACAGAGGATCAACTAAAGGAATCTGTCTGTCTTCAAAACAAATCTGAAAAATCTTATAGTTCAATCTGAAACCCTCGCTCCATTCGGTGCAATATTTCCTTCTACACCAAGTTTACCAATGTTCTCAATCAGTACAGGATCAAGATGATGAAACAATAAATGTTCAATGTCAATATAACCTTTTGCGTTCAATCTATCCGTCATGTGGTTAAACATGTCAGTATAAATGTCTCGAACGTATGGAAGTAAGAATGCATCAAAACTCCACAAGCGACTCATGTATTGCAATGAAATGCCACCTGTAATTTCTGATTTGAATTGGCTTGTAAATGGACCACGAATGACAACTTTGTCTTTAGCTTGCATATGTTTGTCATAGTTGAAATCTTCATTCAACGTATAACGACCACTCATCTTAAAGATACGCTTATACTTTTCACGCCATCCATCTTCAACTGATTTATCAAAGAATGAACCGAATATGATAATCTCAATCATATTCTTTACAATATCGTGATTTGGAACTTGTTGAAGTTGTTGAACATTCTCTGCGTCAGCAAAACTATAAAACTTATTAATGTGTGGTGACAAAGTATCACGTTCTTGTTCTGTGATATCTTGATAGCCACCATCTAGTATAATGATTTCTGCATCACACTTGTTTCTAATAGACTTGCAGGTTTCAATAGTTTGTTCAAGTCTTGTTTGAGTATCATACACGCCATGCTTTGCATGAATCGCAGACGATACTAAGAATACACTTTCACTCATTTTTTTTCCTCACTTTTTTAACAGGTGCTTTCTTTGGCACAGGTTTGGCTCTAGGCTTTTTGGGCGCAGATGCCTTCACAATATCTTCACCACGTTTGTTTAGCCGTTTGAATACTTCTTCTGGATCCATCCAGATATCTTTATTCTCTAACATGGATTTGATTTCAATGTCTGTTAAGAATCCTGAATAGACACTTCGCATGAATTTATCTGACCACTTGCGTTCATACATGATGTTGTCGTACATTTCACCACCCTTACCAATAGTGCCGCCTGAGTAATTGTGAAACATGAACATGGAGTTTTCTGATATCTCAAAGCCATCTGCGGCTAAAAATATCATTGTTGCGGCGGACATACATGCACCTTCTACTGACGCAATAATGTTTGCTTCAGACTCTGCCATAACACGCATCAATTGCACAGCAGTAAATAAATTACCACCAGGAGAATTGATATGAATTTTAATTATGTCAGTTTCATTTGCGTTTCTGATAACCTCAAACCAGTCTACGTATTCGTTAGGCGAATTTAATTCACCACACAAATATAGAGTGTGTAATTGTCCAAGTATTTTTGGTTGTCTAGGTTTTTTGTCATCATCTAGACCAAACAACGAACTAATTCTTTCTTCTTCCATGATTATCGCTTTCTACATTATTATAGAGTATACTCTACTTTGTTTCGGATGTCAACTTGTCAACTCCATATTTGCATAACCAATATGCATCTATCAAGTCTGAAGAAGGATTCCATTGCTTCTCAGTCATATGTAGTTCGTCTTTTAAACGAATGTCATTAAATTCTTCAAAGACTTCTTGCATTCGTTCTTTATTTGCATTACCCTTACCAGTAGCATATTTTTTAAGTACTGTTGGTGGTATTTCTGTACACTCTACGGCAAACAACCATAGTCTGTATTTTAAAATGCCAGCGTTCTCTGCAATGTTAAACACTCTGCCTCTTGATCCCATAGAATATCCTTCTAAGAATACGTGGCAGTCTTTATCTGTTTCTAACAATCTGTCTATGAAGAAATTTGAAATACCATCGTATCTGAGTATATCAGTCATTCCTTCATGGTCAAAAAATCTACCTGTTATGTTTTTAAATTGAACGTCATATTTTCTAGATTGTGTCAGAAAATAAAAATTACACTTTTCGAAACTAAACTCACCATTCTCATCATCAAATACACACATTGCAGGACATGTTAGAGAATAATCTACTCCCGCTATAATCATCTATCGTCTTCCGATGACCATTCATCGTCTTCTATTAATTTTTCCCAATCTTCTTCTGGCCAATCTTCATTTTTCTCCAATACTGCTTCTTCGGATATTGTTGATCCGCAATATGCACAATGGGTTGGGCGTGTGTCTGATCCTGCTAATGGTGTTACTGAATACTCAGCCGCACACGAATCGCAAAATACGTTATATGTTGTCATTTTTTTCTCCTTATTCGTACATTACTGTATCAGCATCACCAATTGCCCACTTTGGATTTTGCTCTACGATGTATTTTTTTGTGCAGACTTTAAAGTCTGGGAATAGCATCTCCTTTGGATTGCTTGCGGCGTCAAACCATATGCAACGATTATTTGGCTGGGCTGCATATTGACCATTGTCGAGTTCTAAGAAATTATATGATTTATGGTCTTCTGGATTTTCGCTATCGCCCATATCTAGATATTCATCTGATGCACAATTGTCAACAGTAAACATGTAGTTACCAGGATACCATTCTTTATTCTTAGCATAAAATTTGCCACTCAAATTCATTAGAAATGATTTTTGTATCACAGCAAGATCATACGATAAACAATCCCATATCTGTAAATGGTCTAGAGGCAAAAAAGTATCTCTATCCAAATCGTGATTTCTACTTACATATGCTTCTAATGGAAGTTTATCGTACAATGCTCCATACTCAGGCAAATATGATTCAATGAAGAATGCTCTACGGCTCATCGATTTGATTGATACCCAAATACAAGGTACGTATTCACCAAAGCCTTTTTCGAAATTATAAAGAAATTCTTTTCTTATATAGCATCTAACTCTTGGTGTGTTTGCAACTAAAAAACTCATTTTGTACTCTCCGCAATTGATTTGTAACCTTTGTATGTAGGATGTACTTTGTCAGGACTAACGTTATGATTACGAGTATCAATTACATTATCTTTGTACTTTTCAGCTACTAGTCCTACTGCTCGGCGTTTAGTTTCTTTAATATTAGGCAGAATCCAATATACTCGATCTGCCTTGACTAATTGTCTAAGCGTGTCTAGTTCATAGTATGTATTAATATTTTTAAGATCGTTTGATCCTAGGCTAATGATCGCAGTCTTAGCCGAAGTGTTACCTCCTGTGTGTAGTATATGACGATTAACATAATCATAACTGTTAATACCACTCTTGGCATAGGTAGCACATTCAGTTCGAATCTGTCCTAGTCCAACTGCTAAACTATCACCTAATATTAAACATTCTAACATTTTAATATTTTCCTGATGTTAATACGATTTGACAAATGTGTTCTAATCGTTCAATGTGTTCAAAAGCCTTCCATGGGCTGGTGTCTATAGCAACCACACCATGACCTTTGATGCCTATAATGTCATATGCGATATTGCCTTCATCATCTAACTGTAAGTTCTTGTGACACTCATCTGCAAGTTGTTGACTGATAGGTGCAACATCACCTACGTTAGGTGCTACTTTGGTGTAGCGACTTAGTTCTGGAAAATCATTTGCGAGACTACTTAACTCAATGCCACGATGCATAGCCGCTACGCAGTAAGTTGGATGTAGGTGTACTACTACTCGCACATCATCTTTGTGTTGACCCATCATTTTTTGTAAACCAAAATGCAAAGGCAGTTCACCGCTTGGTTTAAGATTCTTGCTAATGTCTGTATATGCTAGTTCTTTCCAAGAATAGTATGGTCTAGGAGGTTGGTCATAGTAGCCTTGTTCAATTCCAATCTTCTTAAACTGATCTGGTTGCATCGTCTGCTTACGCACACCACTAGGCGTAATGTAAAAATGGTCACGATCATGGTGACGAATACTTACATTACCATCACGACTAGTTATCCAATTACGCTTATAAGCGTCTACCATAATATCACAAATAGTTTCTAACATGTTATCAGTTACACCAAGAAGTTTTAGCCTCGCCGTAGTATTCACGGGCTAGACCGTTTGCAATTAATCCTTGACGTAAACTCTTTCCGTCTAAGATAACATCACCAAGAACACGACCACCATACTTGTCCCAGTCCATTAAAATGACTTGGCGTTTTTTTGCAGAAGTGACTGCTTGTTTTGTGAATTCAGTTGCTTTTTTTCCCATCACATCTTCTTTTGGACATTGCGCTCTATGTCCTTTTTCGGGTGTGTCAACACCAAAAACACGAATGCTCAATTCTTTTTTGAGTGGGTCTGGTAACCAAGCCGCTTCAAACGCAACAGTATCGCCATCAATAACCCTAGTAATATTAGCGTCATATGTTACTCCAGCTTTTTGTTTTCCCGTTTGTGCGTGTGCATTCCATAAAGGAAATGCAAAGCCAACAATAATACACAACACCCAAAATAATTGTTTAAATAACTTCATGTGTTAGTGTAATTCCGTTAGCAGTGTTATATTGTGTTCTTGCATATAAAGGAGAAGAGGTATTTGCAAACTCTGCAAGATACGCATCTTTATCTTCAACACTATTGAATTCTCTAACAGTGACTCTCTGCAAATCTGTCTCCGAATATGAAATATCAGTTATTTTTCCTGTTTGAATATATGTGGTATTGTAGTATATGTTCGAAGGATCTTCATCTATTGGCATTGGAATCCATTGAACTCCAGTGTTTGGGCGAACTCTTGTTGATTTTAGTTGAATAGCCATTTGTTTTCTCCTATTGATTGATGTGAAATTACTAATCTATTTATCATGCGGCTTTGCCCCAAACGTCAGCCCAATCACCTTTTGTAGCACCTTTTGCGTAGTCGGTTGCTCTGTTCTCAAAGAAATTAGTATGCGTTGGTGCGTTAATCATTTCTTCAACCCAAGGTAATGGATTTCTTTTAACTTTAAAAATGCCTTTTAGTCCAAGACTGATAAGGCGCCTGTCTGCAATGTAACGAATGTACTTCTTAACTTCTTCAGCAGTAAGACCTTCCATCTCATTGATGCCGAATGCTAAATCGATAAACTTGTCTTCAAGTTCAACCATTCGTTCTGCAATAGTATATATCTTAGATTTTAGTTCGTCATTCCAAATCTCATTGTTTTCTTGAATGAATGATCTGAATAGTTTAATCATAGATTCACAATGTTGTGTTTCATCTACGATAGACCAAGTAACAATTTGTCCCATGCCTCTCATCTTACCTGTGCGTGGGAAGTTTAATAGCATAATGAAAGAAGAGAACAACTGCATCCCTTCAGTGAAAGCACTGAACACGGCGATGTGGGTTGCAGTCGATTGTAAATCCCCATTTGCATTTGAAAGGTCCAACACATAATCGTGCTTGTCTTTCATTTCTTGATATGCTAAGAATTCATTGTATGTTGTATCTGGCAGACCTAATGTTTCAATCAGATGACTATAGGCAGCCACGTGCAACGCTTCTCTAGCGGCAAAGCCAAGCAACATCATACGTACTTCTGGTTGTTTGAAGTATGGTAGATAGTTTTTTACATAACCACCAGCAACGTCAATGTCACCTTGAGTAAAGAAACGAAAGATGTTTGTGAGAAAATGCTTTTCTTCTGTTGTTAACTTTTTCTTCCAATCTTTTACATCTTCAGCCATTGGCACTTCTGTGTGTAACCAATGACTTTGTTCATGCTTCAGCCATGCATCATATGCCCATGGATAGTTGAATGGCTTGAATGCATCTCTGCTATCCATCAAATTGCTTTTTATTTTTGTTACACTCATTTTTTGTTATTCTCCGAATTGTATTCTTCTATTTGGGTAATTGTTTATGAAATATTTAAACATACTCTCAACGTTGGGCTGTTGTGTGATGAATGCATTTGTGGTGCTTTCATAAACAAAAATTTGTCCTTCAACTATTTCACTCTTGCAGAACATAACTTCTCTTACCATATTTTTATATTTAACTTGATCTGCTTCAGCCAACACTTTATCTATCTCATTTTCTTTTGTATGAAATTTCTTTTTCAAATCTCTGTATAGAAAAAATATTGTCAGTACGACTATAAACACTATATCCCAAAATCCAAAGTCCATTTAGGCACCCAACCAATCTGTCAATTCATTTTTCATTTTCATACCAGAGAATCGTTTAACTTCAATGTCACCATCTAGCATCACTAAAGTTGGAACGCCACGAATGCCATAGTCCATTGCAATTTGTTGATTCTCATCGATATCAATAACTTCAATTGGAATTTGAGTCTTAACGTCTTCTAATGTTTTTTCTAACATCTTACATGGCTGACACCATGATGCTGTAAATCTAAGTACTTTCATTTTCATCCTTCACATGCGAGACATGCATCACCATCAATAAGTGCTTTCATATCTAGTTCTTTAATTACTTCACGTTCAATGCGTTTTGAAACTTTATCTGCTTTACCAATTTTCTCTGAACGGCAGTAGTACAATGTTTTGAGTCCTTGCTTCCATGCTTGAAAGTGTACTGCATGTAAATACATAATGTTCACATCAGGTCGGAAGAATAGATTCAAAGATTGTGCTTGGTCAATATACACTTGTCTATCTGCGGCATGATTGACTAACCAACGCTGGTCAATCTCCATAGAAGTCTTGAATACATCTTTCTGCCAATCATCCATCCATGTTAGGTGTTGTACAGAACCATCGTTCGCAATGATTGAAGACCAGATATCATTATAGTCATTTTGCGATACTATATCTTCATCACCTGAAAGATATTTTTGAATAACTCTATCTAACCATTTGTTTTTGGCTAATGATGAGCCCGATAGAGTGTCCTGACGATAAGCGTTAGCACGATAAGGTTCAATGCTAGGGCTAGTATTTCCCATGATGATAGACGAAGAAGCATTTGGAGCAACAGCCATAAGATGGCTAAAACGTTGACCAGTGCCAACAGCGTCAAGAGCCTCACCTCGCTCTTTACCCAATTTAAGATTCGCAACATTTAATTCATCCCTGATGTGTTTGAAGATTTGCTTGTTTCTTCCGACTGCAAGTGCTGATTCGAACGGCACGTTATTTCGTTGTAGATAAGCATGAAAGCCCAAAGCACCGATGCCAATACTGCGCTCACGTATGGCAGAGAACCTTGCACGTTCAACGGCGGCAGGAGCATTATCAATAAAATACTGAAGAACATTGTCAAGCATTTCAGCAATATCAGCAAGAAATAAAGAATCATTTTTCCATTCATCATAATACTCCAAGTTAACTGAAGACAAACAACATACTGCTGTTCTGTCTTTATCTGTAGGCAAAATAATTTCAGAACAAAGATTACTCTGCTTGATACTTAGCCCTAAGTCTTTTTGAAACTGCGGCATAGCACGATTGCTTGCGTCAATAAAGTGTAGATATGGTTCACCAGTTTGCATACGAATGTCAAGTATACGTTGCCACAAGTCTTTAGCAGAAACAACTTCACGAACTTCATTGCTGTGTGGGTCTCTTAATTCCCAAGAATCATCTGCATCTTTATCTAGCATACACTGTTCAACGATCTGCATGAATGAATCTGGAATATTAATTCCATGATGTAAGTTCAATGTGCGTAGATTGGGATCGCCTGTAGGCTTTCTCATTTCAAGAAATAGAAGAATGTCTGGATGAGAAATATCAAGATAAGTAGCATAGGAACCACGGCGAGTCCTACCTTGTCTATAAGCGAGAGATGATGCGTCATATGTGCGAAGGTGGGGCATGACTCCAACCGATTTATCATCCGAACTGCGAATGCCGACACCGATGCCGACACCACCGCCCAACATCGAAAGCCAATTGACTTCAGCGAGGCAATTGACAAGCCCTTCTGCGCTGTCATGTAGATACGGAAGAAAACATGAAATAGGGAGCCCACGACTACTGCGACCAAAAGAAAGAATGGGAGTAGAATAAGACAACCAATGTTTACTGCTGTATTCGTATAGTCGCTGTGCGTGTTCTGGATTGGAACCAAACGTTTTTGAGACATGTGCAAATCTTTCTTGTGGAGAAGTTTCATCTTCCCTCATATAACTTTCTTTCAATCTTTTAATACCCAACTCATCGAATAGCGAATCTCTACTATAGTCGATTACAATATCAGTTGTCATTCAAATTCCTTCTCGTATACTTTTAATTATTGGAAATACTTTTGCAATTACTTCAGCACATGCTCTTGCAATCTCTGCGTGTTCTTTTTGTGTTCCATTACCATCTCTCAAATCAATGTAGTGAATCCATGATCTCAATGTTCCATTCACATACAATCTTGATACAGTAAGTCCTTCTGGCAATACTGCTCTTGCTTGTTCTTTTGCAATACCATTCTTAATCGCCCATTCATATTCTTTTTTAACTGCATACAATACTCGCTTTTGCGCCCGTTCCCATTCATATGCTAACAGTCTTTGCTTTTCATCAGACATATCAAGTTCTACAGAATTCTGACGATTCTTTGTATCTTGCATTCTCGCTTCACGTAAAACAAATGCGTCATCAAGTTCGGCTGTGGGATCAGCATATCGTTGACTGAATTCTTGAAACGAAAAACTTCTATGCCTCAAGAGTTGTCTTGCGATATCTCTTGTTGTCTCAACTTCAATACATGCGGAGACCATTTCAAGAGGACTCCAATGCTTGTGTTTGATGAGGTATTTGATGAGTCTTTCTGAAGTCTCGGAATTGGCTTGATTGGAGGGATTAGATACTCTTGCACAGTATGCGACAAGGTCTTGTAGGTTGGGTAAATCGAATTCGAATTCATCTTGTTTGTCTGCTTCAATCGCTTGTTGTGAATAACTGATTAATTTTATGTTCATCTCATCTTCCATATGTTGTATTCAAGTAGTGCTTTAGGACCACGAAAGGTAAATTTATTTATAGTATTCAAGATTTCGGCCTGTGCTTTTCCAGCTAGTATCATATCATTTATATCTTTTTCTTTAAATGATTTGGGCCAGATCACAACATTTGCATCAGCATTAATTGCATCACCAATCTCTCTTACGATTTCTTTATTACGTGGTTCATTGTCGTAAATCAATACTAACTTATCTTTTGGTAAGTGATTGAGTACATACTTCAGATTTGAATTACCAACTGCAACTGCATTAGGTAAGAACATACTGTCAATTGGGCCTTCAGTCACAAAAATAGTCTGTGTTATATCTATGTCGTTCATGTTGTAAATCATGGGCGAATCATCTTTTATTTTCATCACAAGATAACGCTGTTTCTCACCACGAATACCACGTGCAGTTAAACCAACTAACTCGCCATCTTTATCATAGAACGGCAATACGATTCTAGGTTCTTCAGTTACAATCTTGTCTTCATACTCAGGAGAAAAGACTTTCAATTTCTGAACACTGTCAACGTAATAGAGTGTCTTTAATTTAGCTTCTGGAATTTTTCGTGAACGTGCGTATACAATAGCTTCATGTGTGTCGCTGAGTTTAGAGAGTGAAGTCAAAACACCTTTTAGATTGTCTGTTTTGTTACTGCCAAATACAACAGGTTTAAAAATGAATCCGTGATCTTTGTGGGCTTTGCGACCAGTCTCACCTTCTTTGTATCGCTCTAAGCAATACTCTTTGTAAAGGTTTGGGTCTACTACTTTGATTAGACTGCCTAGCGAAATGCTGACGGCACAATTGTGGCACTTGTAGAAGAGTCCACCTTTTTGTGCAAAGATGTATCCACGTGCTTTATTTTTATTTGTTTGGGAATCACCACAGATAGGGCATCTGAAGTTATAGGTGTAGTCGCCTTTGCGAACGAATTTGTCCAAG
>Ga0208966_1000392_pt1 | contig 14097 bp, 20 predicted proteins | sample GreLakmeHU45MSRF_FD_187701 | JGI IMG/M metagenome (GOLD analysis project Ga0208966, IMG submission 187701) | Freshwater lentic microbial communities from great Laurentian Lakes, MI, USA - Great Lakes metaG HU45MSRF (SPAdes) | ecosystem: Environmental > Aquatic > Freshwater > Lake | place: Great...
GTCTTCAGTTCTGCTGAAAAAGAAAATGTTTCGGTTTGTGTCTGTGTTTGGTTGCGGGTTTGGATGCGTTGTGCGGTTTTGCGGTTGATGTAGGTGGCTCCTCGGCTGGAGTTGCATCGCGCGCAACTGCCGCACAAGTTGCTTCTGTCGTAGGGGTCACCAGATCGGTCAAGTTCCACTATATGGTCGCACTGGGTACTAGGAGTTCTCTTGCCTCGAGCGAGGCACCAGCGACATTCGGGTTCTTCGTCTAAGACTTGGCGGCGTAGTTGTCGCCATCTGGCGGTTTGGTATATCGGGTTGCCTGTCATCTGACGCGCCCAAGTTTGTGGAGTGCTTCAATGGCTTGGTCACCCATTGCCACCAGTAGTGGAGCAAACGGTATGCCCATCGGTTTGCCGTCTGCTTTCACAAACTTCAGGTTTGATGGCAAGAGGTGAATAGACGCGTCACTTGTCCAGATGTTTTGAGTCCACCGGTTGTGAGTCAGTGGTAACAGTGCGATCCCGTTTCCGTGTTCTCGGAATCGGTTTGCCCAGGGTGTGATCTTGCTGAATGGCGGGTTCATCCAGATGAGCCCTTTCCAATCTTGAGATAGGCCGTCATCGGCGGCAGTGTAGAAGTGGCGTGCTGGTATCCAGGGGACTGGTGTCGGTGGTGAGGCGACATCAAGGTCAAAGGTTAAGCCGAGCGTGTCAAAGATCCATTTTGGTGTGTACCAGTCATCATTGCCGATTTCTGTCTGTGGTGCGGAGAATAGTGTCTGCTGTCGAGTCATGAAGGCGAGAGTAGCAGGTCAAGTTCCAGGTCAAGGGAACTGCCGCCCACATCGGAAGGACACCGATGCGGTTGGCCTCAAGTGACCCATAAGCGCGTGTGGTCTGTGCCCCCACTGTTTGGGCAAGTAGCCACTGGTCAGCCTGTCTTGAATAGGTGGAGAACCATCGCCATGTTCGTTTGGGAACGCTGATCAGCCGTGTCGGTGCATGGCCGCCTACCCTCGTCTCCGAGTGTTCCCGCTGGCAGGCTTCAGTGTCATGCCGGGGCTAGTGACCTCTCGTCTGACGGTCTGCTGGTTCTCGGTTGTAACGCTGGATCATGTCACATGGGTGACGGGTTGGTCAATGCATCTCAGTCGTGAGAGATCCATTCGCCATTGATCAGCACCTTTGCAAACGCGATCCTTTCATGCGGGATTGGTGTGCCCGAGATCGTGACGAAGATGGTCTCCCACGGCTTTGTCTCATCCACAATGATGAACGCGACCATGCTTGAGGTGTAGTGCTCATCCATGCGTTGATAGATCTTGATGGGGAACTTGGGGACAACTGTGGTCATGTCGGTTTCCTTCCTTGGAGTCTGTGGACAATGGTGTGCATATCTTTTGGCCGCCACACATGGCATTCGGCGTGAAGCCCGAGCAGATCAATCCAGTTCACCTGATGTTCGCTCAACTTCCCTCGGTCACTCTTCAACTCGGCGAAAATTAGCCCTCGGGTGAGATGCACCAAAACAAGATCAACGAAGCCCGGGTCACCTGAGATCGGTGTCATCCAACGGCCATCACTGTTCACCGCTCGAGTGTGCTGAACGAGCCATCCGTAGTAGTGCGCGACCGTGATGACCTTCTGCTGAAAGTGTTTCTCAAGCATCAACACACCAAATGATCGTCTGACGACCTGACGCAGTGACACCGCGCCGACCTGAATCCTTCAACATCCCGAGTCTGACCAGTTCGGATCTGCGCGACCTTGCACCGGAGTCGGACAGACGAGCGTCTGGGCATGACTCAGCGCGCACCTGTAACGCTCGGATCAGTTGCTCGTCGGTCATCGGGCCGTACATCTTAAACTCGGAATACACCGCCATCTGTCCGTCTGTGACTCGGACAGTCTTCGCCGCATCATGAGATGTTTGTGGGTCTGTCGTACGCGCCAGCGCGATCACTTCGTCAAAGAGTGTTGGGATCATCAGAACGCGCCCTCATCAGATGCGGTCACCTTGTTCTTCAACGCGGTGATCAAAGTAGAGGCGGCCGCCTTAGTGGTCGGCATCGGGTCGGAATGTCCAAGAGCGCGGATCATGCGAAGTTGGGCATCGCTTGGAGAATCCCCTGATGATGATGTGGCACTCTGAGTCGTTCTTGGAATCGCAGAGCCTCCAGCGGGCTTCTGTGAGCCTGTATCAGACTGACGATTGCGCACCTCTTCCATTGAGGCCATTTTGCCAAACGGCATCATGAGCCCGATGGCGCGACCGAGCGCGCTGGTTGAGGCGTTCATCATCTCCGATCCTCGAGTAAAGGAGGACTTGCCTGGGATTGGTTCCCATGCACATCCTCGCGCTGGAATCAGATCGTCTGGTGTTCGGTACACCGTCATCGTCACCGAGATGAAGGTCTGATCTCCAACGGTGACAACTTCGGGAGGTGATTCCACAACTCGCAGATCGGGCCACTTGTCCAACGCCAACGCGAAGCGCGACGGGACATCCACATAGTTGGAGAGATCCATCAGAGTTCCATCCTGTTCAAGAACTCGCCGAGATGGATTGCACTGTCTAACTCGCCGCCGTCATATTGCAACGCTCGAGCGTAGTCGTGAATCTGCTTGATGTGGAATGCGTTGTCCGATGCTGGGTCATCCATCTGTTCCACCAAGCACTCGGCGAGACCTCCAGCGATGTTCTTCCAGCGGATGATCTGACTGCGGAGATGGGCAACGATTAAGCGGTGACGCTCGGCAGTTGCCTCCATCTCTTGAATGATCTGACGGGCCGTGTCGTCTTCCATGTAAGTCTCCTGTCGGGATAGTTGATCTCATCATGACTGATCGGTGTGAGATAGTCAAGGATCCTTCTGAGCATCCACTGAAGCCCAGTACCGATCCGAGTCCAGTTGTCGCCGTTCAGCCTCGGTCAGCCCTCCCCAAATGCCGGGGAGACTCATGTAGGTGTGTGGATAACTCATTGCATATTCGAGGCAGTCTTGACGGACTGGACATCGGCGACAGATTGCCTTGGCCGCTTTGATGTTGCTCGCTTGTTTGTTGTATTCCAGCGGGAACCACCACTCAAGCGGTTGTCCGCGGCACTCGGCATTGTTTACCCAGTCGCCGATCTTAAGGCTCTCGGTCAACATTTCAGTGACCACGGTGTCCATCCACACTGCCCGTTCGCTTCACGGCCCGAGTAGAGAAGCCATGCGAAGCGGAGGTTGATCAGCGGATCTTTCATCTGTTCATGAGTCCAGCCGAGATCGGTGATCCACTTGGTGTGAATCTGGTTGATCTGCATGAGCCCGTGATCTGGCCCTGAGTCTGCGTCTGGTATTCCACGGGATTCCCTCCAGCAGATGTAGCCAAGCCGATCCAAGACCTTGCGATCGTTGGGCCATCCAGCGTCAAGCGCGGTCTGAAGCCACTGTTGGCATTCGGTGTCCTCTGAGACCTCCACAATGACCACTGGTGCCAATGTAGTGGTGGGGCTGGGAGCAAGTTCGGCGATCCTGTCCACCTGTTGCTCGGGTGTCAGCATCACCACTGTGACTCGAGGGAACAAGGTCGGTGTCGGTGTCGGCTCGGGGCTGGCGTTGCTCCCGCCGCCGAACACGATCACAAGGCTGAGATACAAGCCGAAGGTGAGAAGTAGAAACTTGAATGGGTTCATGGATTGCCTCCAGTTGTCGGCCCGCAGCTGCGGACTCTTGGCTCAGTCATTCAACCGAGCCTGACGGTCAATGTCAAGCATTCAATTCGGGGAAGGCTTTCAGGGCTTCCACAACGCCTTTCGGAGCCTTGTCTCCGTACACATATTGAAGATGCCACGGCTCAGCCTGAGGGCCGTTGGCGACACTCCAGAACCAGCCAAACTTCTCAGCGTTCCCAGCGAGCAACCACTCAAGACGCTCGCCCGAAGCGTTGGCGACATCTATCGCAAGCCCAAGCCCGTGGACACTCGCTCCGGGGCTCGAAGACGGTGCGAAGCCGTCGCGCAAGTAGAAGGTCTGCCCGTTCACCTTGCGAGTGATGTTACGGCCCTGCGGTGTCAGTGAATAGCGTTGCTTGAAGAGTGTGGTCTGTTGTCCAAGTGTGCGATACGCGCCAACATGATCCAACGAGATCCCGTCAAAGTACGCCGCCAACTTGAGACAGTTCCAAGCGGTGGCGGCGTGTCGGTGGAGTTCACCAGATGTCGGCCCGATCTTGCGGAGCACATCTTTGCGGAGAAGTCCGTTCATCGCGTGTGTCAGATTGGCGGGCTTCACAATCTTCTTCACTGGGAAGTCAGTCATTACTTCTTCCTTGAAACAATCGCAGGAACTTGCTCGCCGCCCTTGGGCCTGATTGAGTTGCCGACCGAATATCCGACGATTGTTCCGAGCATTCCTGTTCCAGCGGATTGATCAATCTTGCCGACCGCCATCAGGACAGTGATGCAGATAATCGCGACAAGCACGATCAACGCTTTGGGAGGGTTGGTGAGAATCATGTTGTGTACACATAACCTGTGCCGAGATCGGTGACAAACATGTTGCATATTTGTGAGGATGATCGAGTTGCGGTGACTGTTCCTGCGGTCGCGACTGCGCCAGCAGTGATAGTCAATGTGCTTGAAGTAGTGGCGGCGAGGACAAATTGAAAAGTCGCAGTGACTTGGTTAGCACTTGGCACTTGCACTCTGAAAGTGTTGTAAATGCCGCCACTGACTCCTGCGCCTTCCCTGAATCGGTAGGTTCCTGTAGTGGCGGCCGAACCTTGCAAGTTTGGCTCAATGAAAGTGATTAAGTAGTTACGGCCTGACACTTGACTGAAAGTAATTGCCAGCATTGACTTTTCTGTCGTGGTGTAAGTATCTGTTGTTTCACTCTTCTTAATGTCTGCCGCTAAGCCTCGAGGGAAGTTGTTTTGTTGGGCCGCAGTGAGGGTAGCCCCAACGACAAAGGTTGTGTTGATTGTCATGTTTGTACCTTACCAGCCGAGTCGGCTTGTGTTTAGGACTCCAAAAGTGTTGGAGTCAAGGATGAAGAAGTTGGTGTATGTGAGCGGGCTGGTAAAGATCTCCATGTCGGTGCGCGATGGTGTCACGGACATTGACCAGCCTTGCATGATCTGTGTGTCAGTCGTGGGAGTTGCCGAACCAGGTTTCTGGTAGGACACGGTGACCACTGGGATGTTGATGAAAATGTCGCTGAATAGTCCTGAGAGATCGTTGGCGGTGTCCGACAGACTGATCTCAAAGGACAGTTCATCGGGATCGGATCGTGATTGGACTTGCCACTGGGCGAACGATGAAGCCTGCGTTGCTGAGTTGTCCACGGTAGCGAACTCTGCGCCGTAAGTCCCGTATGCGCTCACGCCTGTGGAGTCGGTGGAGTTCTGTGCGGCGGCCACTGGTGGAGTCACGGTGCAAGTGTTCAGATAGTTCTGTCCGAGCGCAATGCGTTTGATGTCCGAGTAGCCCAACTGATATGAACCTGACGCGGTGCGCGCAAATGTAATGTTGCCAGGTGCCAAGTTATCTATATCTGTTCGCCCAAACAAATAGATGCCAACATCGGTGACGCTCAACCAGCCTTGTTCTGTCACCATGTTCAAGTTCAATCGGTTGAGAGCAGTCCCCGAATATGAACCGTCAGCGGCCGCAGTTGAAGCACCACCGCTGAACAATGCAAAACTTGTCCCCGTAGGCATCAGACTGTTAAACGCAGTGTTAATCTGTGTCAGCGTTGCAGCACTCACAATGTTCTTTTCAAACACTTGAATGCGACCGAGGCGACCGATGAGATCGCTGCAAATGATTGTGGCAGTAGAGCCCGAACCAGTACCGCCGAGATCGTTAAAAAATACCTCTTGGACATAGAACCACTGGTAAAAAGGAGTGCCAACTGCCGTAAGGATGATCTTGTCGTTCAAGTTGTAGCCGTCAGCCTGATTGGACTCGTTCTTGATAGTCAGCACCAGCCCACCGGGGCTCCAAGAATCAAACTGTGTGCGCCTCCCTGTGGAGTAAGTGAAGGACATGACATCGGAAGTCTTGTCAGTGCTGAACTTTTCAATCATCCAAACTTGTTTGGTCATCAGTTCGCTCGAGTGTTGACTGGGATCGGGCCTGCCGTGCGATTGTAATCTTGGAGGGCTCTGACGACTGCCTGTGGGTCTGCTCCTTGAACATTGATTGTGATGGTGTTGCCACCAATCGCCGAGTTTGGTGTGATCATTCCGCTGCCCGATGGTGTGAAGATCTCAGGCCCGCGCTCGCCGACAAGATACGAACTGCCGCCACCTGAAACGGGCCCGCCCATCGCTCTCGCTCCTTGGAGACCGACACCGAAGCCAAGATCCACTCCGAAGCCTCTGCTGATCCTTGCAAGGTATTCGTCAGCGGCCGCAAGGTCGCCAGTGTCCACAAAGATCTTCAGTCGGTTTTGTTCGCCAAATGTGAGATCCAGCGCGGTGGCGAGGTCGGCGATCGCTCGAATGTGATCTCTGACTTCTTGCTCGTACTTGGCGACTTCCTCTGCGCCTCCTCCGAACGCCTTGATGCCCGCTTCGTACACTGCGCCGAGCGACTCTTCAAGGTTGGCAAATGCTTCGCTGGTATCCAGAGTGCCGAGCAAGGTCTGCCATTCCGTTGTCAGTGTGGCGACACCATCTTCTTGGTCTTCAATCGCTTCATTCAATCTGTTCATGTCGGAACGGACATCAGTTTGGCGGCGACCATACGCGCCCAAAATAACCTCAGCCGCTTTAGTGCTTCCAGTCAATTTGTCATAGATCCCGCTTAGATTAGACAGACCGCCAGACGCAGAAGAAACACCGCCAACCTCAAAAGTCAGAGCATTGGCAACCATCATGATTCCGTCAGCGGCCGCAGTCAAAGAAGGCACTAATTCTTCACCAAGAATCAGACTAAGATCTCCAACTTCGTCATTTAGATTGTCCATTGCTTGACGAAAATCTTTTGCTTTCTCCAATTCTTTTGCATCAATAACTTGGGAATCTGAAACCTCTGACAACGATTTGCGAAGTTCGTCTGATCCCATGGCAATCATTTCAGCCATGCCAGTCCACCCTTTGCCAAGCAATTTAGAAGCAAGCGCAGCGCGTTCGGCTGGATCTTTGATCTCGTTCAACCGATCTACAACATTCAAAAAAGTTTCTTGGACATCCGTCGCACCTTGATCAGTGCGCGCAATCTCAACTCGAGCATCTGTAAAATACTTAGGAGTAAGTCCAAGTGACTTATTCATCTTCTCTATCACGCTTCTTACTTGTTCCACCTCATAACCCGCAAGGCTCGCAACTTCAATAAACCTTGAAGCCTCCTCAACGCTTAGCCCGGTTGCATCAGCCATTTCACCAGATGCCAGAGCAAGGTCTTGGAATGCGCCGACGCTTTTAGCGGCGAACCCTACAAGAGCGGCACCAGCCGCCATTGCAAAGTTGGCAGCGTTAGCCTTCACTGCGCTGAGAGCAGCATTGGATCCAGCCTTAAACTTGCCCATCGCGCCCGTCGCATTTGAGACATCAGTCTTAAAGTTAGCGAACGCGGCTTTAGCCGACTTAAGACCTTTGTCCGAAAATGTCGTCAATACTGGAATCGTTATTGCCATTAGCGCACCCTCATCAGTTCTTTGTTAGCGGCGTACACTGCGTCAGAGACAGTCTTCTCAAGTCGTTGCTCAATCAGCCCAATGGAGTTGTCAATGTCCTTCCACATGAATCGCGACGGGCTGGCGAGCCGATCCAACGCTGACGCAAAGTTCGGTCTCTGATACTTTGACTCTCGGCGAGACTTCCTACCGCCAGCCTTGCCAGCCATGTCCACAATCGCCACTGGTGCGCCCTTGGTGATGATGCGAACAAGAGACATCTGCTTCGCTCCTTGTGTTCCTGTGCCGGGCGAACGGCGAGGAGCACGCAGATCAACCTTCACGGCGACCTTCTTGACATTGCCCCATCCTGTGCGACCATTGTGATTCATGCCAGAGAGCGGAGCCACCGATGGGATGCGAGCGTTGATGACGTCCACCGCAGGCTTGACAATGCCTCGAATGTCCTTAATGACTGCCCGCTTCATCGCAGGCTCAATCTTGCCAAGATCTCGCATTGTCTCGGCGAATCCTTTTGTCTCCAGTGCCATCATTTCTTCTCGTTCTGCTCAACAATGAGACGAATCATCTCATCTATTATTTGTGGCGGTGTGTCCATCAGATCAAGCGGGCTGATCCCAGTCCTGACCGCCAACTGTGCGATCAGATTGGTGGCCCTTCCGACTTTCCCTCCGCTTTTGGGATGAAGGTGATGTCTCCTACTTTGTCCAGCCACTTGGTGAACACTTCAACCACGACTCCGCTCGAGCGCACCGCATCCCAAGCGAGCCATGCCAACTGCTTGAACTTCATGTCATCCAAGAACTTGGACACCGATGTGAGCGGGTGTTGGTCTTCCCAACGCGCTGCCACACCGTAGGTCACTGGTGCTTCGTGGATCTCTCCACTGAGCATCTCTACCTTGAGAGTCATACCAATCATGTCGGGAACCTTTCAAGGTCAGGAGGTAGCGCGAACCCATGTGCCGGCAGTGGCCGACAAGGTAAAGGTGCTGAGGTCTCCCACGGTCGTTGAGATCGGACTGAACGACATGATCATGCAATTGGATACCGTATAACTGGGATTCCCAACTCCGACTGCTGCCGAACTTGGCGTGACCACGATGGTGGTGTCGCCTTCGCCTACTTCGGCGTAGATCAACGCTTCAACCGAACTTGCACCGTACTCAAGGAACACGGTCGCGCTAACCGAAACGCTCTGAAGAGTTGAGACCATTTTGCGGCCTGTATCTCCCATCACGGTTGCGTCGCCTGTTTCGTAGCCGACTTCAATGGTGACATTATTGCAATTCAGACTGATGTTGCTGGCTCCGATGAGAATCTCTGCGTCGCCTTGGTAAATGATTGCCATGTTGGTTTCCTTTGTTTGGTTAGCGCGATGCGCTGATTTTGATTAGTAGGTCGTATGCGGGAAGTTCTGCTGAACCGATCTGGGCGACTGTCGGCTGGCCCGAGATCACTGCTATCTCTGAATCCATTATTTGATCCACGATTTCAAGAATGTAGTCGGTGGTGTCTTGGTTGCCAGGAGGTGCGCCGAGGACTCGAAGTGTGATGGTGACATCGGCGATCTTGCTACTCCAGTTGGTGAATGTGGGGAGTTCAACGAAGACTGTAAGAGGTCGCGCATTTCTCGGATCGGTGACTGGTACAAGACCGAGCGCGCTGAGGGATGCCGAGAGCGCGTCGATTGAGTCCGTGAAGAGGCCCGCCATCTCATGCGACCTGAGCCCTCTTGATGCCGAGAAGCGAGTTGATGCGCCCCATGCTCGCGACTGGTGCGGAGATCGTCATGTCTTGAAAGGAGTTGAACGAGTCAATGCTTCCGCGTTCACGGTAAAGCGAAGCGGCCATGAGAACAGTCCCGGCAAGGACGGCCGCATCTGGAACATTGATCAGATCGTCCTTGTAGCCCGCTTGAGACCGACGCTTGAAACACCAAGCATTCGCCGCGTTTACTGATGTGGTCATAAATGCGGTGTCGTTAGCAGTTGCTCCAGCGATACCAAGAAACTCGGTGAGGTCGGCGACATCTGACCACACGCACTCGGTCGGTGTTGTCCACTGGAGTGATCCGACAGGATCAACGGCCGACCGCTGGATGTTGTCATCCACAAGTTGGAAGAGGATCTGATTCTTGAAGAGGATCTGATCATTAAACAGATAGTCCCCAGAGGCATCAACTCCTGTGAAGTAATAGATCGGTATCTGGAAGACGGTGTGAACGCCGTTGATTGATGCGTCGCATCCTGAGAGTGTGATCTCTTGTCCGACAAGAATGTCGGTGGACTCGAGAGTCTGAACCACGCACACATTGTCAGTGATCTGCTGATGTGTGACGGTGAATGTGGACATGGTTCAGACTGCGTTCGGGATCAGGCTTGTGGGATCTTCACGAACTGATTCGCGTCAATCATGATTGGTGCGAAGTATCCACGGAAGGCGACATCGCGTGAGAGCGTTGATGCTCCCGAACCAATGTCGGCAACGATTGCGCCCTTCTGTTGCTCGTAGCAACGGAACGCTCCAGTGGCGGCAGCTCCGACAATCGTGGTCTTTGCTGCGAAGTTGGTGTCAACTACAAGGCGAAGTCCGAAGACGATCGATTCGCGTGAGGCGGCGTTCATTGTGCCGAACGCATTCATTGGGCCGACCTGTGGGAACAGTGGGCGATCCGAAGTATCCGAGAGCGTTCCCAACTGTGCGAACACATCACCAGACACGAAGAGATGATCTGGCAGATAGTTGCCGTTGCTAAGAATGGTGTTGGCGCAAGCGTAGATCTTCTCTACCCAGTCGGCTGGATCTGTTGGAGCGACATTGCCTGTCGTTTGAGTTGTGCCAGTCAGTAACGCATCGGCCGCGACATCGTCGGTGAACAATGCGTATTTCCGACCGAGGTCTTCCAACAATGCTCCAAGCACTTCGGGGTCTGACCAGTCAATCGAGGCTTCTGACAGTTGAACATAGCCACCGTAGATTCCTTTTGTGACTTGGACATCATCAACGATGAACTGTCCAGCGGTGATTGTGGTGTTCTGTGTCTGGGGCCCACCGATTGAGGTATGGGTCGTTATTTTTGGAATTATGAAGATCTTGCCTCCTGCGGGCATGGCACGAGCACCGATGGCATCAACTACTGGGCGCAATCCTTGGATCCCGGAATAGATAGGAGCCACGATTGGTGTGGGCATGATGCCATCAAGATCAGCAGTTGTCACTGAAGGAGCGGCGGCGCGTAGGCGAGCGTTGAACTCGGCGGCGATTGAGCCACCAGCGAATTGTGCGGCCATCCATTCGCCTGCTGATGGCATCTTGAACTCTTGTTTGGCGGTTGCGTAGATGGGTTGAGTCGCTACTGCGGCCTCAACTGTGGTTGGTTCTGACATGGTTTCATCCTCCTCGGATGGTGGTTGTGGTGGGGTTTCTTCTTCTGGTATTTCTTCTTCGTCTTCTGCCGAGGCATAGACAGACTGGATCTCCGCGTCGGCGTATGCCGGGAAGGAGACAAGCGACAGTTCAATCATGCGCGCTTCGCTCACTTCCATGACACCATCAACGCGCTTGAACTTTAAGGGAACAGCACCGATAGACACTGCCGAGATGGAACCGTCTGCAAGTAGTGCCATGGCATCATCTGCCGCTCTCGTCTTACTCAGCGTTGCGACAAACATGAGACCATCGTCGGTAGACAATCTCTCGGTTACTTTGCCGATCACGCGTGTATCGTCATGAAATTCCAAAAGTTTCGGCATCGGGCCATCAACGGAGATTGAGCCCTTGAGAAACTTCACTGGGCCGACATCGCCTGAAAGGTTGGCGACAACATCCCACGGAACTGCGAGCCCTGTGATCGTGCGCGATGGTTGCGTCTCGTCTGCCGACGCGTCAAGCGTCACCAGTTGCGCGTTGAATCTGATCATGAATACATCTCCTCATCATCGCGGCGGGCCGCTTCTTCAACTGGAACCTTGGCGAGATTGTTTTGGTAGATGTAATCATCAACATCAAACTCAACAAAGCGATTCCGTGGAAGAACATTGGTCATGCTCAATGTGGATTGAATAACATCCAGCACACTTTTCGCTCCCAGCAGATAAAGATCTCTGAGCGCGCTTTCAGCGTTCTGATATGTGTACCCACCGACTGCGATTCCGAGAAGGTATGCCGGGACTCCAACTTGGCGTGACACTTCCAGCGAACTGTATTGGCGCGACTCCAAGAGTTGAAGTTTGTTTGGGTCGCTCGTAAATTCGTGAAAAGTGACAGATCCGGATAGGGCCCCAATAGCACCTTGCTGACGGGCTTGTCGCCATGCGGCCGCAAGTTCACCAAGATCTTCAGCCGACATCTGTTCAGCGTTGTCTCCAACTTGTAGCCAGCCCGCCGCGATCTCGTTCACTGCGAAGCGTTCAGCGGCCTGATCAAGTTTGAGAGCAGTGGTGATTGTGCGCGCACCAGTGAAGAGGAATCCTTGAACACCGCTAATGAACTGAATTACATCATCGGTTGGCAACTGGACACCGTTGAACATAACTTGATTGGATTGGCCAAAGAACTGCGGCCCCGATTGATCATTCGTGGTAACCATCGAGGCAGGCAACCATTGGAAGGAGAGCGGGCGACCTGTCGCCGACGACCGACTGGTGACATACCAGAACGCGCGGCCTCTCATCATGATGTCCATTGCCGTGTTGCTCATGATGAAGTTCATGGTGGACTTTGGATCTGGTTGATCCATCCACGCCTCATTCTCAAGATAGATCTTCTCGTACCGTTCGCCTGTCCACTGTTTGGTGTAATGACGGAGCGGGAGACATCCGACCATGGAGAGAATCATCTGTGTGGCGCGCGCGACCGTCGCGTTGGACAAAGCCAATTCGGTGCTCGCCCCGACAGAGTACGAGTAAAATTGGCCAACCATCGCAGACGATCCCGCGGCCGCCTGTAGCGGCGGGCTGGTGAAACTGGGGGTCTGTTTCTTGTTGCCGAAGAGTGCCACGAACGGACTCTCCCACATTCTGCGCGCCGTGTTAAGTCAGTTGGCAAAGATAATTTGAGGTTTGTTTCGGGTCGCTGGGCGTGACTCAAGCGCAATCGCAAACACGGCGCACCGCGCCAACTCGATCGGCCCGGGTGACTTCTGCGAACTGAGAACGATCGCCTGATTGGTTTTGACTGCGACCGCTCGCCCCATGTGCTCGGCGAGACCAATGTCGCCCGTATGTCTCACGCGATCTTCCACGATCATTGAGCGCGCCATCGCAGTCCACTTGATGAGTTCGGCATAGCCGACAATGGTCATCCGTCGCCGTAGGTCTGGCGGCGTGTGAATTTCCAGCGATGGAGTGACACCGAGTTGGATCTTCGAGTCGGCCATGATGCGCACGACTTCGCCCCACATCTGCGCTTCTGAATCCACGCTAAACGCAGTCTCAAGAATGACATGACCTTCCGACATGGCGGCCCTAATGCCCACATATCGTGAGCCATCCAGCGAACTGTCAATGACAAGGTGACCTCCGTCTGGCATCAGTTCGGCGGTGCGCTGACGCTCCCACACGGTTAGTGGGAGCCAAGCCTCAGCAGATGCGATCCATAGATTCAGATGACCTCGAATCCATGCCTGACGATTGGGTGAGTCAAAAGCCAACTCAAGAGCCTTCATGGTGATTGTGGTTCCGAGGCTGGGGTTCGCCCACGGCCACCACTGCCGATCCTCAACACTTACACCGGGAGGAGGTGACCATTCGGCGAGGTAGAACGCGGTCTGTCTCCCTGAGTCAATGGCGGCGATGCCCTGAGATCGCAACTGGATCATGGCCGTTGAGGACAGATCCCCAGCGGTGGAGAACATGAGCATCATTGGATTCTTGCGCGCAATCTGAGACGGTCGCAACGCAGTAAAGATCACCTCCGCTTTGATGTCCCACAACTCATCAATCAGGATGCAGTCGTAGGAGCCACCGTGGGCGTGTTCAGAAGCGGCAATCACCGAGATGGATGATCCGTCTGGAAAGTCAATGCGCTCATCACCGTTCTGCCATCGCACCTTCATCTCAATGCGACCCTCCATCTCTCGAGCAAGATCACGGAACAGGGCCATGGATCGCTTCTTCTGGTTGGCAACAATCACAACCGACTGGGGCTCCTTGCGAATAGCGGCGAACTCAGTCGCCCACCAGCCACAAACGGTTTTCATGAGGATTGACTTACCTGCTTGTCTGCCCGTACTGGCAAGAGCCTCCCTGAACACAAAGTCCCCAGCATCATCCACCGTGAAGCAATCGCGCACCACGCGACACTGCCAGTTCATCAACTTCAGACCAAGCACACGCTCCGACCACGCGATGATCTGGTCACCGTAAGACTTACCCTCAGGGACAGTCGTCACCAACCGGGGCTCATCACGACCGATCATGCCATCTACCTGCGGTTTCTCGCCCGATCCTGCTGGTTCAGGCTGGTTCGGGGGAATCAGAAGAT
>Ga0208966_1000396_pt1 | contig 14009 bp, 30 predicted proteins | sample GreLakmeHU45MSRF_FD_187701 | JGI IMG/M metagenome (GOLD analysis project Ga0208966, IMG submission 187701) | Freshwater lentic microbial communities from great Laurentian Lakes, MI, USA - Great Lakes metaG HU45MSRF (SPAdes) | ecosystem: Environmental > Aquatic > Freshwater > Lake | place: Great...
CGCAAGTTCGATTCTTGCTCTGGGAACCAAATGCCCCGATGACGGAATTGGTATACGTGTTGGTCTTAGAAGCCAAATTTTGCGAGTTCGAGTCTCGCTTGGGGCACCAAATATTTTATGCGCCTTTAGTAAAATGAATATTACACAACGCTACGAACGTTGAAGTGGGAGTTTGATTCTCTCAGGGCGCACCAGTTTTAAAATGGGACTTTAGCTGATATGGTTATAGCGGCGGTTTGAAGAGCCGTTGAAGTTGGTTCGATTCCAACAGGTCCTACCAATGCCCTTGTGGACAAATTGGTAAAGTCATCTCTCTCAAAAGGAGAAGTTCTCTCAGTTCGAATCTGAGCAAGGGTACCAAGATATGGAAGATAATGCAGGTGGGATGGTCCGCCGACTAGCCTTGAAAACTAGGTTCTCAGAAATGGGATGGGGTTCGACTCCTCTGTCTTCCGCCAAAATTATAGAGAGTTGGGTGAGTGGTTAAACCAGCAGTTTGCTAAACTGTCGTTTCGAAAGAGGCGCATGAGTTCGAATCTCATACTCTCTGCCAGTGTTGAAAAAAAACAACAATTCCAAAAATAGTTGTTGACAGAAAATGTTTAGAGTGTTATACTCTATTCATAGATTGAGAAATCAATCAAATGTTCTTTAAAAAATTATGCACCTATCGTCTAACGGTTAGGACGCTGCCCTTTCAAGGCGGAAACGAGGAGTTCGATTCTCCCTAGGTGTACCATAGATAAACACATTCACGGTTGGGATACCAGCAACTGGACGCAGGTGCTATCCTTAAAAGCAGGCATGCTTTACCGAAAGCTGGAAACGAATGTGTTTTTCTATGGTATTAGATTAGTTGACGTAAGCCATTGGTCTTGCAAAACCTAAGTAACTATGTATATAAACGGTAAATTTGCAAATAATTCCGTTGAGCATAGCAGATAGTGCGTCAACTAATCTAATAGTATATGGAGTAATTGATGCTATGGCGTGTGCATCCTCAGACTGTAAATCTGATCCCTCTGGGTAAACAATCTTGGTTCGACTCCAAGTTACTCCACCAGAATCCCGTTACCATTTTCGTTAAAATGGCGTTTGAATAGCGATAGAGTTCCGGTGGCAGAAAACCGTTAGCGAGAGAAATACTCAGGCTCTGATAGGCAGATTCTCACTGCACACAGACTTTGAATAAATGAGATGGACAGAGTAACTGCTCAATTAAGGGCTTGTGTGGAAACAAGTAGCTTATCCTATTTTAGGTGCGTTCATATAATGGTCATTATCTCGGATTGTCTATCCGAAGACGGGAGTTCGATTCTCCCACGCATCGCCAAAGTTTTTATGTGGGTGTGTTGCCGAATGGTTAGGCCACGGATTGCAAATCCGTAACATGCAGGTTCGATTCCTGTCACCCACTCCACACATATATAATATAGCGGGTTACGTCAGTGGTCAGACTACTAGGCTCATAACCTAGAAGACGGAGGTTCGAATCCTTCACCCGCAACCATTTTATTCCTCAGTAGCACAGCGGTAGTTGCACTTGACTGTTAATCAAGGTGTCCGTGGTTCGATCCCACGCTGAGGAGCCACACTATAAAGAAGTATATGAAAAGCATATTTTTGTCTATATTAATGTTTATGTGTTTGAGTGCTAATGCCATTACAGTTTACACATATAACATCACTAAACAGTATCCGATTGTTGATTCTGAAATTGATACAATCAGACCAATAGCAAGCATTACAAAATTGATGACTGCACTTGTTATAATTCAGAGTGGAATTCCATTGAATGAAAAAGTTTCATACAAAGGAATGTTCTATTCACACAATAAGTTTACTAGAGAAGAGTTATTGAATTTGATGTTGGTCAAAAGTGACAACAGAGCCGCAGAAGCATTAGCAGAAAGCATGGGTGGTAAACTATGGACAGTTTATCAAATGAACAAACGTGCAATTGCGCTTGAGATGTACAATACGAAATTTGATGATACGTCTGGTCTAAGTGCAAAGAACATTAGTACCGCAAGAGATTTAGTTATTATGTTGACAGATGCGTACAAGCATGATAAGATACGTGATATATCTGCATTGAGTAGATACGATTTGAAAGTTGTTGATAAGAAAAATAAAGAGAAACAGATTCCAGTCAATAACACTAACGTGAAGTTGATGAATAAATTTGATATCATTGAAGTGTCTAAAACTGGCACGACAAATGCCGCTGGTAAGTGCCTTGTTATGTTAGTGCATAAGAATGGTGAGCAATATGCAATTGTTATTCTCGGAGGCACCACAAGAGCCGATGTTGATAACTTAGCAAAGAATATAATGGAAAAAGTAATTTAAGTTTTCGCCCTATTAGTATAATGGTATTACGCCTGTTTTGTAATCAGGTTACGGCAGTTCGATTCTGTCATGGGGCACCAGTATAAATAACTCGGTATGGTGAAATGGTATCACTTGTCGTTTGGGACGATAGAGCGTAGGTTCGATTCCTGCTACCGAGACCAAATATAATAATGGGGGATTGGCGTAATTGGGAACGCAATTGCTTTGCAAGCAATAGTCAAGAGTTCGAATCTCTTATTCTCCACCACATAAGAATGAAAATAGAAAATGTTATATCTAATAAAATCTTTTACTGATAGTGTAATGAGTATGTTAAGTGAAGACCCTGTGCGTCCTCATATTCCACATGTTGACAGAGTTGGCGACAACAAAGATATCTTTGTGTTGCGTGACGAAACTGAACAAGTGAAAGCAATCACATGCGTGAGTTATCAAACAGAAATTCCAACAAAAGAAACAGAGTTGTTTCAGATTTCATCTGAACCTATTGTTGCAATCTTTTATACCATTTGGAGTTATGCTCCAGGTGCTGGTCGTACATTAATTTTTGATGCTGTTAAACATATCAAAGAAAACAAACCAGAAATTCAAAGATACGTTACGCTAAGTCCTAAGACTGAAATGGCTAAACGTTTTCACATGCGTAATGGTGCAGTTGTTTTCAGAGAGAATGAGGACACAGTTAACTACGAATATCATAGGGTGATTTTATGAGCAAAGGAAGCACACCACGTCCATTTAGCGTGAGTCAAGAAGAGTTCGCAAATAGTTTTGATAAAATCTTTCGCAAAAATATTGAAGCTGGCGAAGAGATTCATTCTGACAAAGGCTATGAATTGGGAACCAAAGAAGGCTATGAAGAGTTTGCTAAGAAACGCCAAGAAGCCGCATTAGATGAAATGGTTCGTATCAGTGAAGAGATGGGTTTGTATGATGATGAGTTTGATGCGATTCATAAGTACAATCAAGAAACACAAGAAGTTAAATTTAGACAATTGAAAAAATAAAATATCTCGCTGGTGTAATGGCAGCACGTGGGTCTCCAAAACCCTTGGTCGGAGTTCGAGTCTCTGGCGGGATGCCATAAGCGGCTATAGTTAAATGGTAGAACTGGACCTTGCCAAGGTTCGGATGTGAGTTCGATTCTCACTAGCCGCTCCATTTTTTTATGCGGGGTTCGTATAGTGGCAATACCTTAGCCTTCCAAGCTAAAGCGAGGAGTTCGATTCTCCTACCCCGCTCCACTTGACAAGATATGCAATGTAGTCTATACTACATGTATAGAAATTAATTCTGGCGTTCGTTCAACGGATAGGACATGATTCTTCTAAAGTCATTATAGAGGTTCGATTCCTCTACGCCGGACCAGTTATGCGAGTATGGGGGAATTGGTAGACCCAGCGGACTTAAAATCCGCCGCTTAATGCGTACCGGTTCGACTCCGGTTACTCGTACCATATATAGATATATGATGAAAATTATAGTAAACGGATCATTTGACATTGTGCATCTGGGACATATACGATTATTGCAGTATGCAAAATCTTTTCCTAGCGCATACGTGTACGTGCTTACCGATAGCGATAGGCGCATCAAAGAATTGAAAGGCGCAGATAGACCAATCAATACCGAATATGAACGTGTGTCATTATTAGCCGCACTTAAATCGGTAGACAGAGTTGATGTGTTTGATACCGATGAAGAATTGGTAAACTTGATTCGTGACTATAAGCCTGATATAATGGTTAAAGGAAGTGACTACAGAAACACACCGATTATTGGTGCTGAATTCTGTAAAGAAATTAAATTTTATGACAGACTTGAAAAATACTCAACCACAAACAAAATTCAAGATATTGCTAATCGGTGATTCTTGTTTAGACGTTTATCAATATGGAACAATCGATAGATTGAGTCCAGAAGCACCTATTCCCGTAATCAAACTAACACGACAAAAAACCAGACTTGGCATGGCACGAAATGTCCATAGCAATCTGTATAAACTCGGCTGTGATACAACAATAATTTCAAATTCACCTGGCGGTATCAATGGTGAACCAAGAATCACAAAGACTAGAATCATAGATGAAAAGTCTGGATATCAAATCGTCAGAATAGATGAAGAGCCAAAGATAGAGCCGTGGGATGGAATTGTAGACACGGAAGGTTATGATGCTGTTGTTATATCTGATTACAACAAAGGCTTTTTGACTTATGAACACATTCAACATTTGATTCACGATTTTAATGGACCAGTTTTTATCGACACAAAGAAAAAAAACTTAGAAGCATTTAATGGTGCTTACGTTAAGATCAACGAAAAAGAATTTGAAGAAGCTGAGTCTCACGCATGGGATATGATTGTAACACTAGGCGCAAAAGGCGCAATGCTATATTGTGAACTTGCCAACATATATTACGAAACCAAAAAAGTTGATGTTCTTGATGTGTGCGGTGCAGGCGATACGTTCTTAGCGGCTTTAGCCTATCAATATCTTGTGACGAATAGCATTGATGATGCAATCAAATTTGCAAATAAAGCATCGGCAATTACAGTACAGCATGTGGGCAATTATGCGCCCACACTAAAGGAGATAGAATGAGATTAGAAGGCTTTGTTGAAAAGGGTTGGGGTAGCGAATTTATTTTTGCAACCAATGATAAGTATTGCGGTAAGCTGTTGAAGTTCAATACTGGTGCAAAATTCAGTATGCACTTTCATGCACACAAAGACGAAACATGGTATGTGTTAAATGGCAAGTTTGAAGTTAAGTACATTCAAACAAAAGATGCTAGTATACGAAGTGTGATTTTAAATACAGGTGATGTTTGGCGCAATGAACCACTAGAGCCACATCAAGTGATTTGTTTAGAAGAAGGCACAATTATTGAAGTGTCTACTCCAGATTCTGTTGAGGACAATTATAGAGTTCTTCCAGGAGATTCTCAGAAATGAAAATTCTTCTAACTGGTCACAAAGGTTTCATTGGAAGCCATATGCTCACTGCGCTAGAGAATGCGGGTCATTCTGTCGATACGTATGAATGGGGCGACAATCAATTACCAAGTGTTATGGAACAAGATTGGGTTATTCATATTGGTGGAATTAGCGCAACAACAGAAAAAGACATTGAAAAAGTCTTAACACGAAATTTAGATTTCAGCATTCAATTGTACGATGCATGTAAGATGTACGGTGTTAATTTGCAATATTCAAGTTCTGCAAGTGTGTATGGATTGAACCGTGAGTTTACCGAAGAGTCTCCGCTAGACCCAAGAACACCATACGCATGGTCAAAGTATTTGTTTGAACGTCATGTGCGTAAACATTCATCAGGATCAATTGTGCAAGGCTTTAGATATTTTAATGTCTATGGTTCTGGTGAAGGTCATAAAGGTGGGCAAGCAAGTCCACAAACCCAATTTACAAAACAAGCTAAAGACACTGGCAAGATTAAAGTCTTCCACAATAGCGACAAATATCACAGAGATTTCATTCCTGTTGAAAGTGTGATACAATATCATTTGAAGTTCTTAGATTGTAAAGAGTCTGGTGTTTTTAACATCGGAACGGGTGAGACAAAAAGTTTTTTAGATGTTGCATCTGATATTGCATCAAAGCATAATGCTGAGATTGTGGAAATTCCAATGCCAGACAATTTGAAAAACAGTTATCAAGAATATACATGTGCAGACATGAGTAAAGTAAACGGGCTGATAGCTTAATGGTAAAGCAACCGACTCATAATCGGTTGAGTGAGAGTTCAATTCTCTCTCAGCCTACCAAGTTTTATTAAGGAGTACGTTGTGCGAAAATTAGATTTAGATGAGGTGAGGCAATTCATAGAAGAACAAACACCGGAGACTAAAATCTATATTGGTTGTGATTCTGAAAGATTTAACATAGGTGGATTGTGGTACGCAGATTATGTTCTTGCTATCGTAGTTCACATCAATGGAAATAATGGATGCAAATTGTTTGGTGAAGTACAGCGTGAGCGTGACTATGACCAAAAAGTGAATCGTCCAAGATATCGTTTGATGAACGAAGTGTATAAACTTTCTGAGTTGTATATCAAACTTGCAGATGTACTTGAAGGTCGTGATGTAGAAGTTCATTTGGACATTAACCCAAATGAAATGCATGGTAGTTCTTGTGTTATTAACGAAGCAATTGGATACATCAAAGGAACATGTAATGTTGTGCCTATGGTCAAACCAAATGCATTTGCCGCATCATATGCCGCAGACAGATTGAAAGGATTGAAAGTTGCGTAAACTAATATTACTTATGACTTTGATGTGTGCAAGTTGTCTTGCACATGCTGAACGTGTATCAGGCACGGGTGAGTATTCATTTGGTCCTGATACCGCTGAGAATGTTGCATGTAGACTTGCTGAAGAAAAAGCAAAGCAAAATGCAATTGCGAACTTTGTTGGTGAATTGATTGAATCCGCACAAAACGAAAATTGCAAAGATGAAAAGTGTACAATGCTTTCTACTATGTATACCGAAGTGAGTGGTGAGATTAAAACAATCTACAAGAAAGACAAACAAGTTTATCCGAATAGAGATCGGCAAGTGTGTGAAGTTGACGTTGACGTTGACGTTCGTAAAATTGTTAATTCAATCAAATTTCACGTTGAAGGCAAGAATCAATTTAAAGTTGGAGACCGATTTGTCTTTCAAGCTGTCTCAGGATTGCCAGGTACCATTGGTGTTTTTAATCTAGTTGACAAACAGTATCAATTAGTCTATACTGATAAAGTGCTAGAGATTAATAAACAGATTCAAATTCCATCGACAAGATACAAGATGCAAGCTGAGTTGCCGAATGGCAAAAGTCATTCAAATGAGTTGCTTGTGTTTTTGTTTACCGATAAAAATTTGACTTTTAAGAGTCGGTATAGTACAATGGAGTTTGATTCGCTGATAAAGGACATTCCGTTCTCTAACAGAAAAATTGTTAATCATCATGTGAGCATTGAAAGGTAAGTGAAATGAAATCTCTTTTTATTATGGGTGTACTGGCAGTCTTAACTGGCTGTGGTACTGTGGGTGGCGCAATGCAAGGCGCTGGAGAAGACTTGAATCAAGCGGGTCAATACATCAAAAAAGTGGGAAAATAAATCATGGATAAACTCTTGTGTTATATTGTAGTACCAATCGTGCTTTCGTTGACTGCATGTGGTACTATCAAAGATGGTCCGAGTGTCAGTGAAACAAAATACTTTAGCAATGAAGTAGACTACCCTAAGTGGTATGCTGAAACACCAAAGAAAGATGATTCATCTATCTACGGAGTTGGTACTGAATACTCAAACGATTTTCAATTCTCTGTAGACAAAGCAATGTTGTCTGCTAAACGTGAACTTGCTTCCAACTATTCGTCATACACTAGTTCTATGATGAAAGACTTTGCAGTTGAATCTGGTGTGCTTGGCAGAGGTGTCGCTAATGCTGACATTGAACGTACTACACGATTGATTGTTGCTAAAGTAAATCTAGTTGGTGTGCAACGTCAAAACTTTATGGTAGTGAAAGAAGGTTCTGGCTTTCGCACATTCGTTCGCTTGCGTTTTTCTGCTGACGAATCAAACAAGATTATGCTTGCTGAAGTACAACGTAACGCCGCACTCTATGCACAGTTACGTGCGTCTAAATCCTTCCGTGAGTTAGATAAACAAACAGACAAAATTGATGCACAAAAAATTAATGAATTGAATGCAATCAAGGTGGACTAAAAATGAACAAAGTTATTCGTGATGGAAAAGTTGCAGTACTTGTATCTCCAGGATACGGTGCTGGTTGGTCAACATGGGCATATAGTGTCGAAGAAGATGATCCTGGCTTTATGATGTTTGATCCAACATTAGTTGATATGGTTGAACGTGGTGCATCGGCTGAAGAAATTGAAGCATATGTTAAATCTAAATATCCAGACGGATACTATGGTGGCGCTGAAGATTTGACAATTCAATGGTTGCCTGTCGGTACTGCTTTTCGCATTCACGAATATGATGGTTCTGAATCTGTAGAGATTCGTGATGATATAATTTGGAATATAGCATGATGAAATTTTTATTTGGATGTGCTTTCGGAATCTTTCTTGTAACAGCAGGCACTTCTGGAATTGCAATGCTTATAGATACTACTGTAAGTAAATTCCAAAATACTATCAAAGAATCTGTGCGTGAACAACAACCACGACAAAACAATCAAACCCTTAAACATATGGAGTCATTATGAAACATTGGACCGAATTAAACGAACTAGAATCTGCAATCATTCGAGTTGGAGAATTTAAAAATCTCTTTAAACTTCTTGTTGCTGGCACAGAAAACTATGTGGACATTAAAGTATTGCAATCTGCAATCTACACAATGGAAGGCATGATTGACGATATCGATTCTACATTGTATGAAAAATTCCAAACTGTATTTGATGCAGTTAGGGATGAAGAAACTGAAGATGACTCTGAAGATGACTCTGAAGAGGAAGAATTTCCTACTCTCCGTGAAGAATATGAATTCAATTTTCCCACAATGAATGAATATAACGTAAATGCATATAGCACAGTTACCGTTCCTCGAACTGAAACCCAATGGGACAATACTATACATAGTACTGTACAAATCAACAGTACTTCTGAGGAAGACGAAGCCTTCAAGAATCTAGAAAAAGCACTAAAAAAATGGCAGCCGGCAACGCCGTAGGCGGGGTTTTGGACTGCTTTTATTGATTGTGGGTACTCTTACCCTTCCCTAGACTAGAAACCCGCTCCAGAAGCGGGTTTTTTGCGTTGTTTTTCTACAACAAAGCTGAAAATAGTTGTTGACATATGCCAGAATGAGAGTAGAATGGATTCTGTTGATTGAGAAACAAAAGAAATTTATGAAATTCCCTAGCACCACCGAAGTTATCGTCAAGGTCTATCCTTACAGAAAACCAAGAAAATCAGAGAAGACTTGGACCGCAAGCAAATACTCAATTTTTAACATGGGTGCCCAATCTGTGAAGACTGGAAAACAGGGTGTTTATGCTAGTTGCGACAAGATTTGATTGTTGTAAAGAAACAACAGTATTGAAAATAGTTGTTGACATGTTTACCGATCCTGTTATACTAGAGTCTAGAGATTAAGAAAAGAGCGAAAATTTTATGAAACTATTGTCCACTGGAAATCCTAAAGTCCTCAAAGGAATGTCACAAGGTTACAATACCTACATTCTGCATTTGGCTCCCGCCGATTTGAGTGGTTATGAAACTTGCCCTAAACGTACCGCAGGTTGCACTTCCGCTTGTTTGAATACTGCTGGTCGTGGTGGTATGTTTAAGCGTGGTGAATTCACCAACGTTATTCAAAAGGCACGTATTCGCAAAACAAAAATGTTTTTTGAAAACCGTATTGATTTTATGAACCTGCTGGTTGCTGATATTGAATTAGCAATTAAGCAAAGCAAACGGATGAACCTTGTTCCTGTTTTTCGTTTGAATGGTACTTCCGACCTTGCGTTTGAAAAGTATGAAGTTGTCCGTAACGGTCAATTGTTCCGTAATATGTTTACCGCTTTTCCTGAAGTCCAATTTTATGACTACACCAAGGTTCTTGGTCGTAAAGTTGTTGATATCGCTAACTACCATTTGACATTCTCAGCCGCTGACGGCAATGATTCCGATGTTGCAAAAGCAATTCAACAAGGTTATAATGTTGCTACAGTATTCGGTATTAAGAAAACTTTGCCGATGCCTGAGACTTACATCGGTATGCCAGTTTTCAATGGTGACGAATCCGATTTGCGTTTCCTTGATCCTAAAGGTGTTGTTGTTGGTTTGTATGCAAAAGGCAAAGCAAAAAAAGACACCACTGGTTTTGTGAAATATCCTACTCTCATATTAATGGCCGCTTAAAATGAAATCTAAAATCTTTATCACTTATCCCGATAATTACAAATATTTTAAAAGCAAATTGTTTACGGGACAAAAAGGTTATTGTGAAATTGTGCGGAACGTTACTGTAGAACCAGACCCGAATAATGTTTATGATAATTGGGGCACTATCGAAGCCTACGGACAAAAACTTTTTGTTCACGCATACGATTATGAAGGTGAAGAGAAATTGTGGCAAATTTCTGGTGTTGCGAGAAAACAACTATCTTGAAAATAGTTGTTGACATTCTCGCCCATTGTGCTATACTAGAATTTATTCAGTTGATAAAGAGGTCTAAAATGCGTGGTTCTGTTATAATGCTTGTCAGTTTTTTAATTGTCTTTGGTGCCGTTGGTGGTATCGAAATGAATCCTGATGCTGACTTGTTGACTCTAATGATGGTTGCGATTGGCGGTCTAATCGGCATGTTGATTGGTGTTAGTGTAATGCGTGAGGATGCGTAATGAGCGAACTTGAAATTGAAATTAATGAATTGCTGGATACTACAGTTATGCTTTGCGAGGAAGTTGCAGAGCAAGTTGGTTGTCCAGTTGAATGGGTTGAGAAAATAGTTGAGAAGCGTTGGAACGATACATTGTTTTCTAATGCTGATTTTATGAATGGTTATGATATGGCAAAGGAGAATGCATAATGGGTACTCGGTCTTTAACTTTTGTGTACGATGGCGATGTGCCAGTAATTAATGTATATCGGCAATATGATGGTTATCCATCGTGCCATGGACATGAACTTGCTCAGTTTTTAGATTCTAAAACCCTAGTCAATGGCTTTGGTGAACAGAATTCGTTTGAAGCCAATGGCATGGGCTGTTTGGCTGCCCAATTGATTGTTCAATTAAAACACGGCGTTGGTGGAATTTATATTTATCCTGTCACAAGTACGGATTGCTTTCAAGATTATGAGTACCATGTGTATGAAGACAGAGTGGTTGTGAAAGATCCAACTGCGGTGATTTTTGAAGGCACATGGGAAGAGTTTGGTCAATTTTGTTTAGACCCAATTTCTGCGGAGTGAACATGATTCGAAAGAAACAAAAAAATTCTGGACCGATTGTAATTGATTTGACTGGTCCTCAAGGTAATGCATATTACTTGATAGGTGTTGTTCAGTCTACGTTTAGAAAGTCTGGTGCGCCTGAGTTGGGCGATTCAATTATCAAAGAAATGCAGAGCGGTGACTACGAACACCTACTCAAAACTTTTGATTTGTATCTTGGCGACCATTTCATTTTGGAGCGATAAATGACTGGCTTTCAAAGCAAACGAAAAATGGCAGAAGCCAGATTTAAAGTCTATTGTGAATGGTGCCACGATTGGCACTACACCGATGAAGTAGAATTTTTGAATATAGAAGAAGACATTCAAGGGCGTGATGTGATGCACTTTGAATGCGGACAACCACCATCATGGAACGAAGACATTTCACGATACGATGGTACCTCATCACTTGTTTATAAGGAATAAATTATGTTACTCGCAAAACCAAAATTGACAAACTCACTTGACTCTAAGCAATTTAAAACTTTTGCTGAGTGCCAAGAATATCTTGAATCGTACACCGACACTTCAATGCCGCTTGTTGAGTGGATTGCAATTGGTAAGATTCTTGTTGCAGAGACAATGACAACACCCGAATTCTATCCAAAGAAAGTGAAGGGTCAAATCGTTATGGCTAAATTTGATATTGAGGAATTCATGTGAACGAACGAATTACGCTATTGGCATTAAAGGCAAGTGATTCCAAAACAGGTTGGCTGGATCGTCAGAAGTTCGCCCAGTTGATTGTGCAAGAGTGTGCCAAGGTCATACTTGAAACTTCAGTCCAATATAATGAGATTGATACAATGCACAGGATTAGAGATAATGTCAAAGCACACTTCGGAGTTGAAGAATGACAATTAAACCAGCCAATGGTGTTACTGGACATTTACTACGCACAGGCTATGATGTAGTGTTTCGGGTGTATGGCGAGAATCACCAATTCACAGACTACGATTTGACACATTCGGACTTGTGTGTTACAATCACCGATGAAGATGCCGCTTTTTATTCTGAACCACAGAGTGATAGGTTGGATCATAGTCCCGAAACACTAGGAATTAAACCATGAACGAACGAATTCGAGAACTTGCTGAACAGGCTACTACCCGCATTGATCCTATAGCCCATGACGGAGTATGTTGGGACTTTGATAAAGAAAAGTTCGCCCAGTTGATTGTGCAAGAATATGAAAATGAGATTTGGAATTGTGTACTGGTAGAATCGGCTGGTTCGGATGATAAATTTCTCATTCGAGGTATTGTGTGGTCGGCATTGCATGATGCAAAACAACACTTCGGAGTTGAAGAATGAGCGATTACACACCAGACAAATGGCTAATGGTCAAACTGACAAACAAAGACAATGAATCACACTACAGGATTTTTGCATGTTGGTATGGTGGCTATCTCGGTAGTGACTCTTGGAAGTTAAATTCTGGAGTGACTAAAATTACTGAAGACAAACATTCATATTATTTTGAAGGTTCATCTGGTTCAATATATCAATGCAACAAACGTTTGTATGGTACAAGCGGATACGGACATGGCGTATTGACGAATATGATTGAGAAAAGTAAAGATACTTTAACGATTGAAACTCTTTCCGAAGAAACAAATTTTATGGAGTTAAATTATGAGTAACGGAATTACAATTGACTTTGATACTGCTGACAGAATCACTCTGTTGGTATTGAAAGACCAATTAAAATATTTGCGAAAAGAACTTGAAGATTATAAAGAAGGAAAATGGTTGCATCCAGAAGATGTTGTGAGAAACGCCGAAATCATTGCCGCTTTAGAATTGCTGATTCCGTACTACGGAGGAACCGTGTGAATCCAATATTGCGTAATCGATACGATGAATCCAAACGAAATGGTATAAACAAAAGATTCCGTTTCAAGGTTTGGTGTATTCGAACGTTTGGTTTTGTTGTGGGATTTATTAAAGGAAGATAATTATGAGTGGCGGACATTTTCAATACAAACAATATGAACTCGGACAAATTGCCGATGAAATCGAACAACTTATCTTAGACAATGATTCTAAGGAAGTGAACGAATACGGAGACACAAAAGGTTATGGTTATTCGCCACAAACTATTGTAAAATTTAAAATTGCTAGAATGTCACTTTTATGGGCACAAATTTATGTGCAAAGAATTGACTGGTTGGTATCGGGAGATGATGGAGAAGACTCTTTCCATAGCAGATTAGATGCTGATTTTGAGGCTCTAGATCGCCGTTTGGGCGACTCTACCGGCAAGGACGTACTCTAGCATCAAATTGGGTAAAAAAACAGTCCAAAACCCCTCCAATCGTGTTGTTTTTGTGCAACATTACCGAAAAAAGACTTGACAAGTTTCCATTTTCATGCGATACTGGATGTGTTGAGTGTGAGATTAAGAACTAATTATGAATATTGATTTGATAAACGCTGAATTGCAGACTGTTGCTTTTATGCAACAAGAAGAACAAATTGACTTGACATACCAGGAGTTTCTTGATACAATTAATGCTTACCACGATATGATGATGTATGAATCCCTATCGTATGATCTTGATGTTTTTTATTATGGAGAAAATTGAACATGGCTTACATGAACCAAGAACGCAAAGCGGTTATCAAAGCAAACCTTGACAAGGCGCTAAAAGGCACTGGTGTTAA
>Ga0208966_1000397_pt1 | contig 14008 bp, 14 predicted proteins | sample GreLakmeHU45MSRF_FD_187701 | JGI IMG/M metagenome (GOLD analysis project Ga0208966, IMG submission 187701) | Freshwater lentic microbial communities from great Laurentian Lakes, MI, USA - Great Lakes metaG HU45MSRF (SPAdes) | ecosystem: Environmental > Aquatic > Freshwater > Lake | place: Great...
AGTGCGTCTCACTCTATTGGAGAAGCAACTTCAGATTGACGACCTAGACCCACTGCTTTCCGACATCGACGTAGTGGTCGACTGCTGCGACAACTTCGCTACCCGACAAGCCGTCAACGCAGCATGCGTCAAGCACCGCGTGCCGCTGGTCTCAGGTGCTGCGTTGCAGATGGACGGGCAGATCGCAGTGTTTGATGCGCGAGATGTGCTCTCGCCCTGCTACGCCTGCGTCTTTCCGCCGACTCCCGCACCACCAGAAACACTGTGCTCGACCATGGGCGTTTTGGCACCACTCGTTGGTGTGATTGGAACCATGCAGGCGATGGAGACAGTGAAGCTGCTGTCAGGCATGGGGTCGCGGTTAGTCGGCAAGTTGCTGATGCTCGATGGACGGGACATGGCGTGGCGTGAGATGCACATAACAAGACACGCTAGTTGTCCTGTTTGCTCGTCTGCCCATTTGCCCCTGTAAGGTGTTGGCCTTAAGTTTTTGTTGCTTGCAAATTACCAAGCTTTCTTAACCTCGCAATTTTTAACACAGTCAAATGAGAACTTGTCCGTTTTGCAAATTGACTGTAATTATTTTTTGGTTAACAAATACTGCTTAAAGATTGCTTTAATTCCGCCATGCCTATTGGAGACCTTTTCCCAGTCTTGTGGAGACTACGAGTAGGGCCACGGCCATGATCTAAATTCATTTCCTGCTGTTCAATTGCGGCCGCTTTTGACTCCGCCTCATCAGCGTCGTAGATGCCAACGAGTCCGAATGACAACCTGGCGCACTGGACCATCGACTTGTGTCGCAGCATTCGTCTGGGGTGAGTAATCCACCCAGCACTGAGACCACGTACTTCTAATAGATACTCTCTGACGCTGGTTGGCACGCGACGATCCCATCTGTACATAGAGCACTCTATCCAGGACGGAACCCCGTCTACTAGCTCGTCGGACTCTTTGAACCGCATACCCGCAAACTGTTTGTGCGTATTGATGATGCGACTCCAGCCATCAACTCCGACCACCACAGTAGCGGGCTCAAGAACTCCACCACTAGGGACTAAGAATATTTCACGTCCCGTCGGACTGAGGCCGTTTACCTCTGCCGCCAACAACAATCGTTCGAGGTCCAATTGCGTCCACGTAATTAATGCAGACAATGACGTTTGAACTAGTGCATCAACGAAGCTCTCTTCGCTCATCCCCGAACGCTCCGCAGATCTTTTGAAGATCGTCAACTGCAGTGCCCTTTGATGTGCGCTTTGCTCAATAACCCCAGGCGTTACGTCGTTGAACTGATCATCCATTTGCTTGCTCGACTTTGCCATCTCAAAGGCCCTCCAAAATAAAACGCCTCGTGGGTGAGGTCCTCAAGGAGTAATCGACAAATAAGTCGGGGCGCTCCCTACGTATGCGAGCAGCATCTATTCGGACAGACGGCTTGATGTTCTTCCAGGTGGCGACAGTTTCACCGTCGTAAGTAATTCGCTCTGCTGCACCCATGGCACATGTAATTTCATCTTTGATGCGATTAGATTCTTCTTCTATTTCTTTTAGTCCACTTTGAAGTCGCTTGAATCGACGTAACTTATCCAACATATCTGAGTCAGCCACTATTTCTTGGCTATTGGATGCAATTGGGAAAAGCCTTAAGGCTTCGTCCCGATTTTTAGGGCTTGGTGGATCGCCTTTCAGAACGTGTTCATCCCAAAACTTTATTGCCGCCTCAATCAGCAGCTGCTCAAGTTCGAGGTCGCGTTTTATGCAGTAGATTCGCAGGTCAGAGTTACCTATAAGCACAGCTATGTGCGACTGCTCGCATCCTGTCAGCGACATGTACCAGATACATTGCGCAAGGTACGCAGCTGGTACTTGGTCACTCCAGCACTCTCCCCACTCGGCCTGCATGAACGCGCTTGCGGTTTTACATTCAAGTACGGTGTTAGCAGATATCACACCATTAGAGCCAACGCACGATTGCCCCACATCTGTTACCAGCCTGTCGACGTGGCCAAACAGGTGGGGGTAACTTGGGTGGCGCAACAGTCCTTCAAACACGTGCGTTTGTTTGCCAGTCAAACGCTCATACTCAGAAGCAACGAACGGCTCCAAATGTGTACCAAAGCGCAAGTGCAAACTATTTTTAGAAATTACGCTTGGGTGCCCCACCTTCTCTGCCCACACATCCAAGGGGCTTCTGTACGGCGACAGCCCAACTATCGCAGCGATGTCTGAGCCGCCAAGGCCCGATGATCGGTCAAAAGTTTTCCCACAAGCACGCAGACTGTCAGCCCGTTTAAGTTGCTCCATTTACACCCCCTTAAGTTAGAAGAGGGGACATTGTTTCTCATTTGAGAAACTTTGTCAACCAAAAAGAAACAAAATTATGCTGCCACCGGCCTCCAGAAACGTTCTCGCAAGCCAGTAACCAAGACGGCCTGGAGTGCTACTCCTAAGATATTCAAATCAGTAACCGGATTGTTTTTTATTGCGTATTTTTGATTTACAAATGTAAACATACTTACGCCACCCACGATGCTCAGGCGCATGAAGAGCATCGCCCCGTTGGGGCGGCTGACAAGGACTATGTCGCCGTTTTGCGCCTCTTGAGATGGGTCAACAAGTAACAGGGATCCAGGCACCACCCCCATGGGCCCAAGGTCGCTCAGGGTTTCGTCATTTAGCCGCACAAAGAATGCAGTGTCTGCGACAGGTAAATTGCTGGGGTAGCGCTCCAAATCGGAGTAGTAGTCGATTAAAAAATCTAATGACACACCAAATTTAAGCTCTATTACTGGGTAGTCCTTCAGGGTCGGTGAAGTTGAAAGTCCAAGCAGGTAGTGGCTAGACACACCAAACAACTCTGCTATTGCCTGTATCCGTGACATGTCGGGCTGGCTTTTTGCACACTCCCACTTTGAAACGGAGGCGCGGGTAACGGCAAGTTGGTCGGCAACTTGCTGGAGGGTCATACCCTTAGATTGACGAAGTTGTTTTAACTTCTGGCTGAGCATCACTGATGATACCGAAGGATCAAATAACTAGATTGATTCCTGATGTGAAAATTATTAGCCCTACCGCCCACCCCAAAGAAGAGTTCCCTTTTAGGGGGTGGGCGGAGAGGTTTTTTTCTACATTAAAAGACGCTTAGGAACTAGCGTCATGTGCGAGGTCGTCTGCTTAGGAGTGGTCGGTCGCAGGTCCCTTCCCGTATTCATCTCCGTATTCTTTAGCAACCAGTAAGTATTTAGCTGCTTTGTCAACGAGTAATTGGCAGTACTTTGGGCGCGCTCAATACTTGGATCGCACATGATCCTTATGGCCTCCCGCTCACGAATTCTTTTTCGAGCAGCAGAGATTTTTAAGCTGTTTCGATATATCCAATAGTTAACAAGCTCTGTTAGGTCGTCCAATCGCTTCAACTTTATGCCCAAGCTGTTCCTGCACTCATTGGCCTCGAGCATCACCCGGTCCAGTGAATCAAAAAACTTTTCATGCATCGCCTGATGCACGTTAGGCAGCCCCATGACCTGGACAGTCTCTTGAAAAATTTCTCTAACCCGACCATCGCATGCCGCAACAATTGCGTCAGCGCTATCAGGCCCGCTCAACTCATCGCAGCTCGTAGACCAAAACTTAACGAAACGTTGGCTGCGAAAGTTTTCGCTTTCGTCCACGTTTAACAGGTAGTGGTACCTCTCCTCGAAGGGGAACTCAGTCGCCATGGCGAGTTGCCGATTCCCCACATCATCAAACTCGACCGCGTCGAGTTCGTTGTCTATATATTGGCGCATTAATTTGCAACGCCATAGCGTGGATGCGATTTGACTTGCCAGCTCAATTTCGATAGGGCCGATGGGCTCGAGGTATCCGAAGACCCCCTGCTCAAAGCGACAGAACTCGTCGCTAACCCTTAAAGGGATCACGTACCCCCCGTGCGTAGTCGAGTTCTGCGACGATCTACTCTTACCCTCTGTCGTCCTTGGCCCGCCGCTTCGCTTGTTCAGTTGGCGCTTCAATCGCGGCTCTTCCTTCTTTAGCTTTGGCCTCTTGGGCTTGGCGGCTTTGCGTTCCTCTTGAGGTTCATTTGATTGTGTTGCATTTTTTTGATTTGAGAAGTCCATAACGGCCCCTTAAAAATAATTTTAAAAGGACAACCCCGATGCAGGGCTGTCCCCACGATACGGTAGCTTTTGTAAGCGCATTTACCCCCAGACAGTATTACGGAGGGCCTCAATTTCCACTTTTACAGTTCCTAATTGAAGTGCAGTCGCTTCAGTAAAGCGCATGTTTAACCTCCCGCCGATATGAGGGAGGGCCCCAACTTCCACTGGTACAGTTCCTAGTTGGGGCAGAGAAGCTAGAACACGAAAAGCTTGGTCAGCTTTCGCTGCAACCGCTTCGGCACCTCTTAACTTTCACCGCTGGTAAGCAGTTATTCGGGTCCGGCGCGCACCTACGGTTGCCGTGTTTTTTGCTTGTGGTTGAAATTATCAGCTAGGTAGTTTGCTTTTGTCAAATCACAAAAAAAATTCAATTCGTCATGCGACTTGGAGACTAAATCCGCACCCAAAAAACCGAACACAAATGTATGTTGTGATTTAAGACTTGACAACACCAGCCACTTGGTTAATTTAACAACAGTCTTAGCACAGCATGATGTCAGCGCCTCAACCATAAGTTCGCGACCTGATGAATGAAACGCAACTGACACAAGACCTCTTGAAAATACAAATAGCATGCTTGTACTTTTATAGGAAAAATAAACCCATTGTTTTATTTACTACATTAATATTTTTAAATTTGAATCAATAATTGTAACTTTTTAGGCGTACGGTGAACCATTTACAACAACACTTGACCAGCCCCCTAGAGCGAGGGGGGCGCTTGGCATTCACCGAAGTTGGAGAAAGGGGCAGCGCGCAGGTACTGTTGTGCCTGCCGGGGCTATTAGAGACAAGTAGCAGTTTTGAGCAATTGCTTCTTGCTGCAAACCATTCACCAGGACTGCGTGTCATCGCAGTTGATTACTGCGGTCGCGGTGGGTCAGACGCACTTTCAATGGACAGCGGCTACACCATGTCTTTGTACTTGGCTGATGTTGAAGAATTTTTTGGACGCGAAGTATTTCAACCTGGCCTACTTAAACCAAAATTAGATGTAATAGGTACAAGCATGGGTGGCATATTGGGTATGTATTTGGCATCAAACCCGAGCAATGGCGTGACTGGCTTGTTCTTAAACGACATAGGCTTGAGCCTCACCTGGATGTCGATCTTTGGCCTGTATGAAGGCATGAAGATTTCCGGGCGAGTCCCTGACGTCAACCAATTGGCGTCAAGGCTTGGCGTGACTGAGGGAGTTGTCAGAGACGTCCAGTCCCCACATCACTTCGACCTACCCCACCGCAAGGATTGGAAGGGCATGAATTTCGGGCACATACTTAGCGATTTCAGGGGACCAGTGCGGCTGATCTACGGAAGCCAGTCTGCGGTGTGCTTGCCCCAGCAGGTACATGACTTTGCGCAAAAGTACCCAGGCAATAATTTGTTGCGAGCTGAGGGGGCCTCACACCCTGTTCCATTTACAGATGCCGTATGCGAATTTGTTTTGCAAGCGCTACACCTAGAACCTCAAACCAACAAAGTTAACAAACCAACAATAAAAAAAACCATCCAGGTTCAAGAACTTTTGCCATTGGAAGTTGTCTTGCAGCCAACTGCAACTCCTTTGCAGGTGCAAGATACCTTACCGTACAACACTTCATTGACTCAAGCAGAGGCAGCAGCTCAGGCGTACCTGAATACTCAAGAGGTGACGAACTCGACCGATGTGCAAGCTGAGCGAAGTAGTAATTGGCGCAGTAAATTTTTCAGTTGGCTTACACGCTCAAGGTAAGAACACCTTCTTACGCTTTGTGGGTTAGCTTACGCTAAGTACTTTTAGGTCCAAGCCGCCATAAAGACGTAACCTCTGAAGCGCGGGCCTTGTGCAACGGGTCACCGCTTAACTCGACCTTGCCATGGCGCGGGCGTATGTCCTTTCGACCAAGGACTTGGAGCCCCCCCTCGTCAATCCACCGCATCAACTCTTCGCGAGTACGAAGACATAGGTGCTCGGCTAAGTCAGACAATATCAACCAGCCCTCGCCATCTTGCGTGAGATGCTGACGCAAGCCTGCCAAAAAGCCACACAACATGCTGCTGTTCTCGTCATAGACCGCTCGCTCGATTGGCGACGTTGCGCGCGCGGGGACCCATGGCGGGTTGCAAACTATTAACGGGGCCAAGCCAGCTGGGTACAGATCAGCGTTGACTAGCTCGACCCTATCCAAACATCCGAGACGCTGAAGGTTCTCCTGGGCACAGGCTAGCGCTCGGTGGTCACAGTCTGTGGCAACGACACGCTCGACCCCTCGCCTTACCAACAAGGCGGAAAGTACGCCAGAGCCAACACCAACCTCAAATGCCAGTGTGTGATCACGAATGGGGACTGTTGCTACGAGGTCAATGTACTCACCACGCAAGGGGGAGAAGACGCCGTAGTGGGGATAGATACGATTGTTTGGCGCAGCACCCAAGGCATTAATCTCTACGCCATTTTTTCGCCACTCATAAGCACCCACTACTCCAAGCAACTCGCGTAAAGAGACCATGCTGGACTTACCTGATGGGGGACCCCAAGCTTGATAACAAGCTTCTCGCACCTCAGGTGCGCGACGCAACGCGATACCATACTCCCCATCCAAAGGGATGAGTAACAAGCCAAGAACCCTGGCGCGTTGTCCAAGTGCTTGTCGGTGCAAGTGAAACGGGTGAGAGGATTCGTCAGGCTGATTTTTAAAAGTTCTTTTGGGAGCTCTTTTCTGGGTCCTACGAGACAAGGCCTGCAACAATTGACGTGCGTTGTGAAAGTCACCCTGCCACAACATGCCCGTGCCCTCGCACATCAACCGGTAGGCAATATCTGCCGCTACGGTGTCGTCACCCATGACAACTCGACGCGGCACTGGCAGTCCGCTTTCACTGCGCCAATGGGGTGGGTCGGTAAGAAATTCCATCAGCCATCATAGTAAGGGTCCTCCTAAAATCGGCCATTTCTATACGGTTGTTCTTTCGCTGATAGGATAAAGATTATGAATGCTAAAGATAACCTTCAAGGGACACCAGTTTCGGTAAAGATACGCGAGCGGATTGCTACGTCGCGCAAGCGTTTTCATTCGAACGATAACATTGCCGAATTTATAGAGCCAGGCGAGTTAGAGGCTTTACTTGATGAAGTAGAAGTCAAGATGAAAGGCGTGCTTGAGAGCTTGGTGATAGACACAGTCAACGATCACAACACAAACGACACCGCGCGACGCGTTGCCAAGATGTACCTCAATGAAGTCTTTAAGGGTCGTTACGTCAAGGCTCCTGCCATCACAGAGTTCCCAAACGTCGAGCACTTAAACGAACTAATGATCGTGGGGCCAATCACCGTGCGCAGCGCTTGCAGTCACCACTTCTGCCCGGTTATCGGAAAAATTTGGATTGGAGTTTTGCCTAACGAACGCACCAACGTAATTGGCCTATCTAAATACGCCCGCTTGGCAGAGTGGGTCATGGGACGTCCACAAATTCAAGAAGAGGCGGTGGTTCAACTCGCTGACCTAATTCAAGAAAAGACCCAACCCGATGGCCTCGCCATCGTGATGGAGGCCAGCCACTTTTGCATGTCTTGGCGGGGTGTAAAAGACATGGATAGCAAGATGATCAACTCGGTCATGCGCGGCGCTTTCTTAAAAGACCCTAACTTGCGTCGTGAGTTTTTGTCTCTGATTCCTAAAAAGGATTGATGTCATGCTGGTACGTTTGTTATATGTGAGCCGATCAGTCAATCCTGAGTCCAATGAGGCCACTGAATCTATTTTGAGTAGTGCGCGCGAGCACAACCACCAAAACGGGATTACTGGTGTACTTTGCTACGGTGGCGGTATTTATTTGCAGGCCATAGAAGGCGGACGCAACCAAGTCAATGCGCTCTTCAGCGTCATAGTCAAGGATCCACGCCACAAAGACGTGGTTATGCTTGACTACGAAGAAATTCAAGAAAGACGGTTTGGTGGCTGGACCATGGGCCAGGTGCGTTTAGACAAACTCAATCCCTCTATCGTGTTGAAGTACTCAGAGACAGCCGATCTCGATCCTTACTCTGTCTCAGGCGCCGTCTCATTTGCACTGCTAGAAGAGTTGATGGCGACAGCTTCCATTATTGGTCGCGCTTAATCTCGTCTATTCGAGCTTGCTATGTTGGTGGGTTGTGATTTCAGTAGCAGCCCTTCGAAACGAAAACCAATCGTTATTGCACTCGGCTCTTCCAATCAAGGCCGTGTTCATCTCCAAGAAATCTTAAGGTTCGACACTTTAGACGCATGGTCACAGTGGCTGAAACTTCCTCAGGACTGGATAGGTGGCTTTGATTTACCTTTTGGCTTACCTCGTGAGTTGATAGAGTCACTGCAGTGGCCCAACAACTGGCTAGCGTGTACAGAGCATTTTTCTAGCATGTCAAGGGATACGATTCGCCAGCACTTTAAAGCTTTCTGCAATGCGCGACCCGTGGGGAAGAAGTTTGCCCACCGCAAAACCGATGGTCCAGCAGGTTCTAGCCCATCTATGAAGTGGGTTAACCCGCCCGTGGCGTTTATGCTGCATGCAGGTGTACCGCGCCTGCTTGATGCTGGCGTCACATTACCCGGTTTACATACACCTCACCAAGAGCAAATGGCTTCTGAACGAATTGCTCTGGAGGCCTACCCAGGTTTACTAGCACGTGAATTAGTGGGTAACCGAAGCTACAAGAGTGATGACAAGGCTAAACAAACACCCGAGCGACTTATCGCACGTAAGCAGATTTTGCAAGCCTTGGAAATGGGGCAAACGCGTTTAGACTTAAGACTCAAGTTGACCCATGCACAACATGATGCATTAGTCGCAGATGCGAGTGGAGACACTCTAGATGCCGTTTTGTGTATGGTGCAGGCGGCGTGGGCCGAACTTCAACATATTAAAGACCATGCTTGCTATGGGTTGCCGGTATTTGATTCGCTTGAGGGATGGATAATAACGGCATAGCCTACAAGCTAATCTATCCCTAGGTCTCAGGATCGGTAACTATGTTGACAATAAATTTAAAGAGGTACTTACTGAAGACACTATTTAAGATTTGTGAAGCTCACCTTGGTCAATAACTTAAGGCAAAGGATTATGAGCAGCCTCAAGAAATAAAAACCTATATAAATCAATAAGTTATGCGTTATCTGCAGGGGTGTGGAAGCAAATGTGGAAGCAACATTTATTCACTTCGAACAAGCTACGGACTGTTAATCAGGGGTTCAGTGGCCAAAATTTAGGTGTTGGTTTGGCCTAATTGACATCTGATGCTTAATCAAATTCATGCTGAATTCAGTATGTAACTCACGTGATATGTGGGTACTTGAATTCAATCTATCCATTTACCGTAGCACAGGAAATCCCTGACTGCCGACATGGCTTCGCCCTCAGCTTGCAGAGCTTGATTTGCTATGTTTATAAAACGCTGCTCGTCAACTTCTATTGAAGCCATCGACCAATCACTGAAGTCTCGGGCCTCAATAGCATTGAATCGTAAAAGAAGGAAATCAGAATGTCGTGAGTCATTTTCAATGACTTTAAAAAGTGAATTGACATTTACTGCAGAGCCTTCAAGCACTTGCAGAAACCAGCCTGAATGCGAAATTAGCACTCCCGTAATGTCACGGGCAGGATTATTGCGTAGGCATGTGGCCATTAGTTTGTCGTATTCAGCACCCTCTATCAGCGAACGGCTTCGATACACCAATTGAATGAGTTGTTGATCAAGGGCTTGTATGGAATCGGTAAAAGAGGAAGTCATTTCTCAAACCTTTAAAGTCAAATCATTGCTTGGCATTCCCCCAATTCAGTAGACATTAATAATGTCAAAATCTGAATGGGAGAAATGCAAATGCAAATGCAAATGCAAATGCAAAAAGCCAAATAAAGAAGGCTTCTCAGGATGTAGAGCAAGCCATGCACACTTTGGCAATGAGCTGTGGTCTGCGCGGTTTACAGCCCGATTACGCCGCCGTCTTTGCGCGTGATCACGATCGTGGCCGAGCGTGGACGGCCTTGGACACCGTATCCCTGGTTACCGGGCCAGACGCTTTCCGGGGCTTCGCCCGAAGCCAGCGGCTTAGACAACTCGCCGGGGTGCTGGATGTTGACAAACAAAGTGCGGCCGTCGGGAGTTTCCGTGATGCCGGTGACCTCAGCGCCCTTGGGGGCGACCAAGAAGCGGCGCAGTTTGGCATCACCCAAAGCGGCGCCCACAAATGTTTCTTGGGTGCCTGTTTGCTCAACACCACCGACCACCATTTTGTTTTTTACGGTGACTTTGCCGCCATCGCCCACTTGGCCAGGAATGGCAGCCAGCATCATGCAGTTGCTTTCGTCGGTCATGGCGCCGTCGTCGGTCTGAATCCAGCAAATGCCTGTGGCCTTGCTGAACCACAGGCCGTCAGGGGATGAGAACGCGTTTTTGGCGCTCAAGCCGGACAAGTTGGCATCGCCCGAGTCTTCTTCTGCACCGAACAGGAAGATGTCCCAAGCAAAGGCTTTGGCCGTGGATTTTTGACCAGTTTCGTTGAACCGGATGATGTGGCCGTGCGGGTTGCCCGTGCCTTTTTTGCCATCCATGTCCATGTAGGCGCGGGGGTTGGCCGGGTCCACCTTGGTGGGTGTCCGGTTGTCTGCGGCGTTGTTGGTCAGAGCGAAATACACTTCGCCGTTGCGGTAGTTGACAGCGCCCCACTCTGGACGGTCCATTTTGGTTGCGCCGACAGCATCGGCTGCATGGCGCGCGTTGACGAATACATCAGCCTGGTTGGCAAATTTATAGGCACTGTGGTTGGCAATGCGTGGATCGGCGATGGTCAACTCCAGCCATTGGCCTTGGCCAGTGGCATCAAAGCGCGCTGCGTAGAGCTTGCCCTCACCCAGGTACTTGTCGCCGGCCACTATACCGCCGCCCACATCGCGCGGATCCCAAACCGCGGTGGAAACAAATTTGTAGATGTACTCGTTGCGGGCGTCACAGCCCATGTAAAACGCCAAGGGCTCGCCCGCCTTGGGCAGGCTGCAAACGGCGGCTTCGTGGGCAAAACGGCCCATGGCCACGCGCTTGGCAGGCGTGGAATTGGGGGCTAGCGGATCGATTTCGACGTTGTAACCAAAGGTGTTGGCTTCGTTGCGGAAGTCACGCTCGGCATTGGCGCCTGTGGCCGCCAAATTCCAGCGGGCAAAACGGTCATCGGTGGCCGATACGGTGTGCCAGCCTTGGCTGATGGCTCTTTGCACACCGGCAGCGGGCGCTGCAGAAGCGACGCCATAGCGACGACGTGCCGCCGCTTCTTTGGGGGGGATGCCGGTGCCCGTGCCCGTGGCCTGGAAGTAAAACGCCCAGTTTTCTTCGCAACCCAAATAGGTGCCCCAAGGCGTTTTACCGTGGCCGCAATTGTTCAAAGTGCCGCGCGACATGGCACCGGCCGTGTCCCAACGGGTCACCATGAAGCTGCGGATGTTGTCGATTTCAGCGCGTGGGCCGCTGATGCGGGCCGGTGTTTGAGCGGTGATGCGACGGTTCAGAGGAGAATCTTGCTTGATACGCCAGCCTTGTGGGGTTTTGACAATCTCGACCACTGAAATGCCATGGTGGTTGATTTCCTTGAGCACTTCCAATTCGGGGCGATTACCCAAATCCCAGTTTCCAAACTGGTGGAATTTTTTGCCACTCACGCCATTGGATGTTTGGCCATTGGGGTGCATCAAGTGCGCATCGGCCGAGCTTTCGTGGTTCACACACAGCACAGCGCGGCCAGTTTCATTCTCGGTGTAGCGGCCATTGGCGTCGATGTAATAGATGTCCATGCCGTCGTGGTGGTCACCAATGCGGCGTGACCAGTCATCGGTCTCAGTGCCTTTGTTGGAGTAAGCGGGCAACGTTGAGTCCAGTGCATCGCCCGTGGCGTGCAGAACCGTGTACTGGTAACCCGGCGGCAACATCACGTTGTCCAGCAGGCTTTTGTCCAAGGAAGAAAAGCCCAGAGCCGAAGGCGCTGCGGCCATGCCCGACACCATGCTGGCGCAACCGGGCAGCATGGCCAAACCGGCCAAGCCCAAACCACCGCGCAGCAAGCCTCGGCGCGCAGGGTTTTGCAACGATTGGGCCAAAACGTCCTGAAAGTGAAGGTTGTTGGAGGTGTTGAAGACGGGATCGTGATCGTGGTGCGACATTAAAGCTCCTTAATGAATCTCTATTGAAAGGGGTTTTTGTGACTTCTTGATGTCAAAAAGCCCATTGCAGCAAGGGCTGTCCGACGTCAGCATGTGTGAGCCAATACGTTGATGCGTCATTCATACACGCTCCACACGTGAACCAGTTGCCTGGTCAAACCAATGCAATCTATCGCTGCGCGGCGTGGCACGGAAAGATTCACCAAGTGCAGGCGCTGCTTGAGAGGCATCCACGCGGAGTGTGATCGGCTCGTGACCCAAGCGGGCATGCACCAATCTCTCGGCCCCCAACAGCTCCATGGTCTCAACCTGCAAAGTCCAACCCGCCTCTGAGGTGATGTCGATGTGCTCTGGGCGAATGCCCATCACACATCCAGCCTGGCTGTTGGAAGCATTCAAGAGCAGGTTCATAGGCGGTGAACCAATGAAGCCTGCCACGAAGGTGCTGGCTGGGCAGTTGTAAACCTCCTCGGGCGTGCCGAACTGCTCTAACTGTCCATTGTTCATCACGATCATGCGCTGGGCCAGCGTCATGGCTTCGACTTGGTCGTGCGTGACAAACAGACTGGTGATGCCCAATTCGCGGTGCAGTTTTTGAATCTCGAGCCGGGTCTGCGCGCGCAGCTTAGCGTCGAGGTTGGATAGCGGTTCGTCAAACAAAAACACCTGCGGCTGACGCACGATGGCGCGTCCCATGGCCACGCGCTGACGTTGCCCGCCGGACAACTCGCGGGGTTTGCGTTGCAGCAAGTGGGAGAGTTCCAAAATACCTGCCGCCTTGTCCACCCGAGCCTTGATTTCTTCGATCGGCCGCTTGGCGATCTTCAGGCCGTAGGCCATGTTATCGAACACGCTCATGTGCGGGTACAGCGCGTAGTTCTGAAACACCATGGCGATGTCACGCTCGGCGGGTTCTAGGTTGTTCACCACACACCCATCGATCGACACAGTGCCTGCTGTGATTTCTTCCAAGCCCGCCACCATACGCAACAGCGTTGATTTGCCACAGCCCGAAGGTCCGACGATGACGACGAACTCGCCATCTTGGATGTCGGCGCTCAAGTCTTGAATGACGATGTTGCCCTTGGAGCCAGTGCCGTAGGTTTTTTGAAGGTGAGAGAGGGTGATGGAGGCCATATTATTTTTCCGTATCGACCAGTCCTTTAACGAACCATTTTTGCATTAGCACCACCACCAAGGCAGGTGGCAGCATGGCCAAAATGGCCGTGGCCATGACCAGGTTCCACTGCACTTGCGAGTCGGCTCCCGCAGTCATGCTGCGAATACCCATAACGATGGGGTACATGCGCTCTTCGGTGCTCATCAGCAAGGGCCACAGGTACTGGTTCCAGCCATAGATGAACTGAATTACAAACAAAGCTGCAATGCTGGTGCGCGAGAGTGGCAGCAACACATCCCAAAAAAACCGCATGGGCGAGGCACCGTCCATCTTGGCAGCTTCGGTCAGCTCATCGGGCACCGTCAGGAAAAATTGCCGGAACAAAAACGTGGCCGTAGCCGAGGCGATGAGCGGGATAGTCAAGCCCGCAAAACTGTTGACCATGCCAAAGTCGGCGACCACTTGGTAGGTGGGCACAATCCGCACCTCAACGGGGAGCATCAAGGTAATGAAGATGCCCCAGAACACCGCTTTTCGAAAAGGAAAATTGAAATAAACA
>Ga0208966_1000405_pt1 | contig 13830 bp, 14 predicted proteins | sample GreLakmeHU45MSRF_FD_187701 | JGI IMG/M metagenome (GOLD analysis project Ga0208966, IMG submission 187701) | Freshwater lentic microbial communities from great Laurentian Lakes, MI, USA - Great Lakes metaG HU45MSRF (SPAdes) | ecosystem: Environmental > Aquatic > Freshwater > Lake | place: Great...
TAGCGAGCCAATTTCTGAGTTTAATAACCCACTTAGAGTATTCAATCCTAGTGTATGTAATGGTTGTTGGAATGATTTGAGTGTTACCTTCGACCCGTCAAATTGGAATTGGTGTCCTAGAAATAAAGACTTTGAATGTAGTAAGAAAATTTCATTTGAAATGGTGAAAGAGAAGATAGATATGATCATATGATTGTTACAGATTTAAATCGTTGGCGCGAAGAATTCCCAAAAGATAAAAAGATTGTAGTTACCAATGGGTGTTTTGATATAATCCACGCGGGTCATATTCATTATTTAAATAAAGCTAAATCTTTTGGCGATTACTTAATGATAGGTATGAATTCAGATAACAGTGTCCGTGCTTTAAAGGGAGAAGGTAGACCTGTTAATTGTCAGGAATATAGGCAGTATGTTATGGATAATATAAGATGTGTTGACTTTGTTTATATATTTAATGAAGTCAGGTGTGTTGATTTTTTAAAAATGGCAAGGCCTGATATTTACGTCAAAGGCGGAGACTACACTCTAGAAACTTTAAATAAAGAAGAGTTGGTTTCTTTAACCGAGTGTGGTTCGGTTATTGAGTTTGTGAATTTTAAATTCGACGTTTCAACCACTGAAATTTTGAGGTCAATTTGAAAGTTGCATATTATGAATATTAATGATTGTCAGTGGGGTTCTTTGGGAATTGATACATCTTTTACGAACATTATCAAGGATGAAATATTCAACAGGAAAATTTATGAGAGGGTTTTTACAGTAAATAAAAATGATATTGTGGTTGATATAGGCGCAAGCGTTGGGCCATTTGTTTGCTCTATTATAGGAAATTCACCACTACACGTTTATGCCGTTGAACCGTCGGAGGAGATGTTTAAGTGTCTGGTGATAAATACAAGGGGTTCATCTGTTTCTCCTATATTTAAGGCCATCTCAGATGTCCCACTCTTATCCGATTCAGCGGATGTCTATCATAATAATGGTAAAGAGATCGATGTTATTACGTTTGATCGTTTGGTAAGTCTATATGGATTGGATAAAATAGATTTTTTAAAAATAGATTGTGAGGGAGGAGAGTATTCTATATTTACCAATAAGAATATAGACTATATTTTGAAAAATGTCGGGAGTGTCTCAGGTGAGTGGCATCTTAATACTCCTCATAAAAAGGAACAGTTTCGATTTTTTAGAGATAATTTTATAAAAAGATTTAAAAAATATGAAGTGTTTTCGTTTGACGGTGTAGATATTAAGTGGGATTTGTTTAATGAACATTTTATATCGTATTATAAGGAAGTGATGATATATTTATCAAACAAATGACTATGAATAATGAAACAAAATTCTAAGTACGGAGATGATGATAGAAAAAATAAATCTAATTAATATTTAACATATGATAGTAATGCTATATAGCGATAAGTCGTGTGAGTATCAGGCTGTTTCCTGCATCAAGTCTTTGGTCCATAAAATAACAAAAGATGTAAAAATTCTTTATTATACCATAGGTTTTAAAAGCGACTTTGAATTTAAGAACTTATGCAAAGTGGAAATCCCATTTAAGCCGGAATATCCCAGATTCCACTTTTATAAAGCCGAGCTCTCATTGCTGACAATGCATATGTTTCCAGGAGAGCAGTATGTGTTCACGGATACAGATGTATTATTCTCTAATAGGTTTGAGTTTGATAAAGTGACTGGCGTTGAGTCTTATCCTTTAGGCAGTTTTGGGCCACACGAATATCCGTTCGGGTGGGAAAAAATACCTTCAGGAAGAGAGATTATCTTCGACGAGCAGGCTTTAATGAGATACTTTAATGTAAGTGGTAGGACTCAGAGGTATCTCTGGTCGTGTTTTTACTCATTTAATCCAAATTGCAAAGATTTTTTCGAAGAATATACTTCAATGTGCAGGAACCGTTATCTTTTAGATAGGCAGAAAATTTATTTCCCTTTCGCAGACGAGACAGCCTTTAATGTGTGTCTGTGGAAGAGGGGGGGCAATAAAAATTTAGGTTTTGCCTTTGTGAACACTCATGAATATGAAACCGTTAAACTTGTTGAGAGCGACTTAGCGTCGCAACAGCAAAGAGTAGGCGATACAATAGACAGTTTTGGGGCAAACTGGCAGTATGTAGATGACTCTAGCAAAGTTTTATTTTATCACGGATTTAAGGAAGACACTTCAACTAAAGTAATTTTAGAATATCTAACTCATGAAAAACAGGGATGAATTTGGCAAGTTTTTATTAAGCCACGGCTTGTGTAATCGAGGCGTCGAGATCGGAACTTTCAAGGCTGACTTCGCCAAGCGGATATTAACGGATTGGCCGGGAAGTTTGTATATGATCGACGTTTGGAGAGCTTTACCCAAAAAGGAGTATGATGATATGTCTAACCATGAAAATCATATAGATGCATACGCGAGGGCGATCGAAAATTTGTCAGGGTTTGAAGATCGAGCATTCATGTTGAGGATGAAGGGGGAGCAGTCGGCAGATTTTTTTAGAGATAACTCTTTAGATTTCGTTTATATTGACGCAAACCATACCTACGAAGAGGTCAAAAAGGACATTCAATTGTGGTATCCGAAGGTCAAGTCGAGAGGCGTAGTATCTGGTCATGATTTTTTGAAATTAGATTCGTTTAATAAAGAAAATTACAAAAAGGGAATAATGAACTTGCCCATCTATATGTGGAGCAACAACAACCCTAAAGATCAAACTTTCGCCGGAATGTTCGGCGTAAATCCAGCTGTGGAAGAATTCTGTGAAGAACACGGATACGAATTCAAAGTTACTGATGAATGGACTGCTACTTGGTGGTTTGTAAAAAAATAAAAAACATCCAAAACCATAATACGGAAGAGAAACCTCCTTCTTTAAGTGTAATTATCAATAATGAACATTTTATATCGTATTATAAGGAAGTGATGATATATTTATCAAACAAATGACTATGAATAATGAAACAAAAAAGTTTACAGACGAAGAATTAACATCTATTAAGGATCTACAACAGAAATATCAGGAGAAGCTGGTGTTTTTTGGTCAGTTGAGTCTTGAACGGATGTCCATTGAACAAGCTATAAAAGAACTAAATGAGGCTGAAACTAAGGCCAGAGAAGATTATCAGTCTCTACAAAAGGAAGAGGAAAAGATGATAGAGACTCTAAGTTCTAAGTACGGAGATGGTTCTTTAAGTTTGAAAGATGGAACATTTACACCTTCTTCTAAATAATACCATAAATAGTTAATGTTTCAAAAAATTGAACATATTTATATTTAGATTTTTATATCTATGTTCAACTTTAACTACTCAAAAGGAAAAATATTATGCCGATAACAGAAGGTGGAAGATTTAGCCCCGTGGACCGCATCGTAAGTCCAGGGGTATTTACCCGTGAAAATGACTTAAGCGGTCTCGCTCAAGGTGTCGCTGATATCGGCGGTGCCATTGTCGCACCGTTTGCGAAGGGGCCTGGATTTTCACCAACTCTAGTCCGTTCCGTAGCCGAACTTGAAGAGAAGTTCGGACTAGCCGACGGCGTCTATTATGGACCCTATACCGCCAAAGAATACCTACAGGAACAGGGACAAGTAACCGTCGTTCGGGTAGGAGCGATAACCGGATATAGACAAAATAATCCGCTCATGATTTACGCCGTTCCTGGCGCTTGGGCGAGGGTAAATGTTTCCGCATCGGTTGAGACGGGCGCTACTGGAAACAATACGCCTTCTTACGTCAAGAGCTTGGATGGTTCTACTACCGTTACTGATTACGTCACATATAACTCATCGTCGGGTGCACATACAGTTACAATGAGCGCTACCGTAGTAGCAACGTTTGAAAATGATGTGACTTCTTTCCATCCGTTAGGTTCAGGAAGTGCTCAGTATGCAGGAACAACCCTTACATTGGGTAATATAAGCACAATGTTAACGGATTCCAATTTTTATATTTCATCAAGTAAACAGGGATCGACTTCTTCCTCTTTGGTAAAGTTTAATCAGGCAATGCTTGAATCCACGGAAACCGTCAGTGCATTTTCGATGAGTTTAACGGAAATCACAGTTACTGCATCGGCAACGTTCGACGTTCAATCGGGAACTACTTTAAAGATACTTAATCCAGTGTTTAAAGCATTCCGCGCTGCGGGTGGTTGTGGAACTGTGTTGTATTTGACATCGGGCGCCATAACGGGTTCTTATGGATCATATACGGGAACGTTCCTTTCTTCAAGCGGCGTAAGTTCCGACCCGTGTGCGGTTGTGAATTCTGGCAGTCTTCCTCAGATTTTGGCTGTTCTTGCTAATACAAAAAACGCCACACAGAATACAAGTGACTTGAGTGTTCCAGGTTTCAGTGGTTCTATGATCACCGTAACATCTTCGGCTATTTCCGAACTGGCTACGAGTTTAGATTTCTCATTGAGCCTAAGCAGTTCGGCTGATTCACCCTACGGAACGTATGAGTTCTCTCTCGATCCAAACAGTTCTAAGTATATAACATCGGTCTTCGGTGACGACGCCACCGTTGGTGATCCCGATACGCAGGTTAGCGGTCAGAAGATTGAAGCTGCTTATCTGTATCGTATATTCGAGGATACCATCGCTAGCGTTAAGGCTAATAAGAGCGATTGGATGATAAAGATTGGAAATTCTGTCGAGGGTCAAACCAGAGTCGGTGAAGTGATGAACTTCTCGGATGCTGCTTCTTTGACGCCAGCCACACATGATAGCTCGTTCGCTTTAAAGCAAGCTGAAACTCCGTGGGTTACTTCACAGACCGTTTCCCCTTGGAAGGGTGCAGCTGGAGACGCAATTCCGACTAAATATAATCTCTTCAAGCTTCACACCTTGGGTGATGGAACTGGCGAGAATACAAGGTGTAAAGTTGAGATTAGCAATGTTAAGCTCGCTGGAACCGTTCCTGGTTCTACATACGGTTCGTTCACGTTAAGTGTGCGTTCTTTCAGTGATACTGAGAAACGTCCTAAGATTCTCGAGACATTCCAAAACTTGAATCTTGATCCTGATTCGGCAAACTTCATTGCACGTAGAATTGGTGATAGATATAATTACATTACCTTTGCTGGTAAGATTATCGAGTTTGGAACTTATGCCACGTTGAGTAAGTATATTCGGGTTGAGTCATCTACCGATGTGTATCCAATTGCTTCTGTTCCGTATGGATTCCGAGCTTATGCTACGCCCGTTGATAGTAATTATAGTAATTTCGTTCCTTCTATGAAATATAGTAAGGCTTCAACCTATAGTCAATCGCCCGGTCGTTATGCTTCAGGTGTGATGTTCGGTGAGGTTCCAGTTGGTTCCGATGACGAATTGACAAGTTTATATCCTACTGCTTCACTTGGAGTTGGTTGTGGAAGAGATAATTCTCAGTATTTCGCTCCGTTGCCGGCGTTCGGTTCGAACGACTCGAATGGTGAGAACACCGACTTCGATCTTGAGGATAACTACACGACCGCGGGCGTGACGGCTGGAAACGGTGTTTCTTCTTATTACTCCGCTGCAAATGAATCTTCGAATGTTAAGAAACGTAAGTTTGTATTCGGATTCCAAGGTGGATTCGATGGTCAGTGGCCGGCGGTTCCGATAAACATCGGCGCTGATATTATTCCTGGAAATTCCCAAGGATTAGATTGCACAAGTATCGTTAGTGCCGGTAGTATCGCTTACAAACAATGTATCGGTGCTCTTGGTAACGCTGATGAGTTTGATATTAACCTTATCGTGACTCCTGGTATCTTCTCAAGTCAACACCCATATATAACAAACCTCGTGGTTGATATGTGTGAAGCTCGCGGAGACTGTTTCTATATCATGGATAACGTGATATTCCCAAACAGTAATCAAAGCACGGGATTGATTGATGCTGCTGTTGCACAGGCGGCCATGTATGATACAAATTATGCTGCCACTTATTATCCGTGGGTCAAGATTCTTGACACCAACCTTAATAAGATTATAAGTGTCCCACCGTCGGTTGTGTTGCCGGCGATATTCGCTGCTAATGACAGTGCTGCCGCAGAATGGTTCGCTCCTGCTGGATTGAACCGTGGCGGAATCACTCAGGCCGTTCAAGTTCTCGATAGACTAACTCATCAAGAACGTGATACGCTCTATGAAGGAAGGGTCAATCCTATCGCTGCCTTCCCAGGTCAGGGAATATGTGTATGGGGTCAAAAGACGCTTCAAGTCGCTCCAAGTGCTCTTGACAGAATTAACGTTCGTAGATTGTTGATCGCACTGAAGAAGTTCATCGCTTCGTCATCAAAGTTCTTGGTGTTCGAACAGAACGTTGCTTCAACTCGTAATAAGTTCTTGGCTATAGTTAATCCTTATCTTGAGAGTGTTCAACAGAGAAGCGGTTTATACGCCTTCCAAGTAAAAATGGACGAATCCAATAATACTCCGGATTTGGTTGACCGTAATATTCTCTACGGTCAAATCTACATACAACCTGCTAAAACCGCAGAGTTTATCATACTCGACTTCAACATTTTACCGACAGGTGCTGCCTTTCCTGGCGCTTAATAGTTGATTTAATACAGTATTCAGAAGGGATTCCATTTAAGGAATCCCTTTTTTTTATTTTTTAAAAATTTGTATTTTTTGTAGGTGTCAGGTATATTTATAGACAGTAAACGTAAAATATTATGAAAAAATCAGAACTTAAAGACATTATCAAAGAGTGTATAAAAGAGACAATGACTATGGGACCGGGTGATGTTCCACAGGTTCACGCTGTCAAAAGTATGCGTGTCGGAAATCTTGAATTGTTTACTCCATCTGAGGTGTCTGTGTTAACTCGTTCCGATTTCGACCTCCATTCTCCCGATGATGAATATTGGTCACAATCGGCTAATGATCTATTTTCAAAAAACATGGATACATCCGTTGAGACCGGCGAGGATTTTGACGCGTTTCTGGTCGCCGGTTATAAAAAAACCAAAGGTTCATATGAATATTATATCATAAAAAAGAAAAACCTGTATTACACCTTTGTTGGTACTCTATTTCAAGAAAGCGGTTGGTTCCTCGGAGGCAATACTGAGGTTATAAGCCCGATACATAAGTTTAATAAGATTGAATCCGCTGTGTCATTTATTAAAGCTCAGAAAGAATATATTCACGATTAAGTTTATATTGACACCTATAAACCTCAGAGTGTAAATACTCTGAGGTTTTTTATTTTATGTATTTAAAGTGTGATATTTATATATATGAAAAACACAAATTCGGAGAATGAATTTGTTACATACGACGACAATAACCTTGAACACGTATTAGCAGGTCCTGATTATGGTCAACCCTGGGGAGATGGATGGACAGTGGAAACTTCTTTTGAATATATTATCGCTGATAGATATTCCTTCAACAACTTCAACTTTATAATTATCCCAAGTACTTAATCAATTATGTACTTAATTATTTTAAGTACTCAATCAGTAATCTAAGTTAAACAAGCATTAACTATCTTATCTGCTTATTGATGCTTAGTACTTATCATTTTTATATTACAATGTCAATTTCTTTTAAATAGAATAACTTTATATTGTGGATTTTGATATTTATTATAGTTGATGAGTCATAATTATTCAATTTTCTTGGACATGGATGGAGTTCTTTGTGATTTTCATAAAGACTTCAAGAAAATTAGCGGAGGTATAGATGCTGTAGAATATGAATCTAAGCATAAAAGTGAAGGATTCTGGAATCTTATAAACTCACAGGGTGCAAAATTCTGGGCTAACATGTCACCCATGAACGATATGTTAACGCTTAAAGATTTTGTATTTAAAAACTTCGTTGGTAGAATTTATGTATTAAGCAGTTCAAGCCGTCAGAAGTCAAAGTCTGATAACGCTGATATAGGTAAAAGAATCTGGTTGAAATCACATGGATTTGCAGCTGGTATACCTGCTTCAAATATTTTGATAGTAGACTCCGCAAGTAAGAAGAAAGAATACGCATTGCCTGACGGAATCCTCGTAGACGATTATAACAACAACATAACAGGCTGGATCAACGCAGGCGGCGTAGGTGTATTACATACGTCAACCAGAAACACAATAAAAGAATTAACACAATATGTCTAGTCAGAGAATCTATAACCCTACGTTAAATCCTGTAATCTGGGACGAAAATCAGAACATACGTAATGAGGTGTCAAACGCTCTGCTTACGATATCAACAGACTTTTACGAAGATACTAAACTAAAGGCCAAACTAAAAGATGTGCTTCTACTCGGAAGTTCCGCAAATTATAATTGGACCCCTACAAGCGATATAGACTTACATTTAGTCGTCGATATAAAAGAAATAGGGGTGGATCCGGCCAGTGTAAGGAACTACCTTGAGTCATTAAAATCAAAATGGAACTACGAACACACTATAAAGATTCAGAACCATAACGTTGAAGTATACATACAAGACCTCAATCATGTAACCCATGCCACGGGGATCTATTCTTTAATAAACGGAATGTGGACAGTTAAACCCCACAAAGAACATGTGGTTTTGGATAGGGAACTTATAAAAAGTAAATACAATGATTTCGTTTATAAAATAAATAAAGTGATACATGAACCATCCGTATCAAAGATTAAATCGGTATTAAGTGACATATATAAAGTGAGACAATCAGGGTTGGACGCGTCTGGTGAACTAAGCACGGAAAATATAGTCTTTAAACTTCTACGGAATAATGGATATATAGAAAAATTAAAACAACTTAAGATTTCTATCTATGACAAAAGCGTTAGCCTGTAAACACTTAACAGTTGCGACTATTTGACTGTGGAATATATCCATTTACTGTGACCACAATCCCAAATTCGGTCATGTCCGTGGTTTTTCATATTCTCCCACTCTGTTAAATTCGGATCAAATCCCTCAAGCTTGTCTTTGAGCTTATGTTTCTGCCAAGCAAGTCTATTTTTCGTGGTTGAATAATTATCTACTATGTAATGGTAGCTTGGAGGCGTGTTGTCTAAAAACTCAAAACCTAAATTTAAATAAATAGATCCGATGAAATATCGTCTATCCGAATACGATATGACATTAGTTGGATTATAAGTTTTTATAAAGTGTTTAAACAGTCTTGACGCGCCACCGATAACGTTCGTATTAAGAATATTACAAAAACGACTTAATTCCCAGTCTATCTTTTTGTTAAATCTAGATTCACAAAACGTCATAACTGAAACAAGAACCTCCTTATAAAACAATCCAATTTTTACAGATGAACGATCTACACCTTGGATGTGATTTTTATTTAAAAACTCGGCTGAGACCTTGGAACTGATAGTTTGGATAGAACATTTTCTCGCGGGTATACTACTAAAATTTTTATTAACCATATTTCTCAGTATAGACTTAACCACGTCTTTTTTATGATTCCATTCAGAATCCCATACGTGAACCAACCGAACCCCTTTAATCGAACATCCTTTAGTCTTGTTCAAATGATAGGCCTTGTTTTTATAACCAAACAACTCAGAATGAAAACACAGACTATCACACTCAATCCCCAAACTTATAGAAGGAATATAAATGTCAACCTCCTGTGGATGTAAAACGCTCCTATCATTAATATTGACAGGCGTATCCTTTAAAATCTCTTTTACAAAATCTTGAACCTCCGTCTGAAACTCGGAAAACTGTTTATCACATGAACTACACTTAGGCCACTTTCCATCATTTATAAAATGGTTTTCCAATAAACCACATCTAACACATGTAAATGGATATTTTTTGTTAAAACGCGTAGTTACCCCATCATATTCATCAATAGAAAAAGCTGTGGTAAAATTCTTGAATCGGTCATGTCCAAGGAACTTTTTAAACATAGATAACTTATGGGATAATTTGTAATCCACCGACTTCGATGCGTGCGATGTACCATATTTTTCTAAACATGTTTTTTTATACTTAATATTAAACTCAGCCGTCTTTCTAAAATTATCAACCCCATATCTCTCAAGACAAGTTTTCTTAATTTGTTCGTAGTTGTTATAGTTAGCATCTCCGTATCTTAATATCCTAGTATTATCAGCTTTAACCATAAACTTATCCAACTTTAAAGCAGAACTAACCCCATACTTTTCAATCATCGATTTCTTAAAATTAGACTTGACCACTTCCGTTTGCATGGGATGTGAACCACCGTATTTTTCAGAATAAACCTTAGATTGACTATCCACTATCTTACGCTTAGTCTCAACACATGCACCCGCACAAACCTTAGAACAAAATCGTTGAGTAAACCGTTTTACATATTTAACCGCATACGGTTTATTGCACTGTTCACAAACCTTATCAACTGTTGCTGGATTTTTCTTGGGTCTTGCCATATAGTTCTTTCGTTCAAATGTCGTTATAATTATAATTATACATATAATGATAATATAAGTAAATTTTTTATATATTTATTTTTGAAGTAATAAACTTCAAACAATACTAAACTTATGGCAGACCTACTACAATCAAATGAGATATTCTTCAGTGCATTCGAACCGAAAGTTCAGAACAGATTCATCATGTATCTTGATGGAATCCCATCATTTCTAATCAAGAAAACCGATAGACCAAAAATCAGCGGTGATGCTAAAGTTCTTGACCACATCAACATACAGAGGAAATATAGAGGAAAATCCAAGTGGAACGATATATCCATCGAACTCTACGACCCAATCGTTCCATCCGGCGCTCAAGCCGTAATGGAATGGATACGACTCCACCATGAATCGGTGACAGGTCGTGATGGATATGCTGATTTCTACAAAAAAGACGTAACCATTAACGTTTTGGGCCCGGTCGGAGATAAAGTGGAAGAATGGACTCTCAAAGGTGCCTTCATTTCAGGAGAAACCAACTTCGGATCGCTTGATTGGTCAAACGACGGAGAATTCATACCGATAACATTGCAACTTAGCATGGATTATTGCGTGCTACAATTTTAATTATACCATTCGACAATACACAGAACTCCGAAAAAACCTCCACATTACGTGGAGGTTTTTCTTTTATATATTTTAAACTATTCCACATATTGACTTCTATTTATTCCATGATACTGTGACAGGATGAACATCATGAATGAATTAAACTCACCTAAGAATAAATTTTACGCCTTAAAAAAATGTGAATTGTGTGGGATTACATTCGAGTCGCTTATAAAAAGACAACAGAGGTTTTGCGGTGCTAAGTGCAGTTCGGTTTCAACGGCCAATAATGAAGGTAGAATTTCGAAAATTAAAAAAACCAAGCTTCAACGTTACGGGTCTGAAACATATGTTAATCCTGAAAAATCAAAACAGACGTGTATGGAACGATATGGTGTAGACAACGTTTCAAAGAGTGACAAAGTTATTGCGAAGATAAAAGATGCAAATGTTAAAAAATATGGAAAGGAGTGGTCATTTCAATCAGAAGACGTGAAGGAGAAGATAAGAACCACCAACCTTGAACGATATGGAGTGGAAAACGCGTCTCAATCTGATAAAGTAAAAGAAAAAGTAAAATCTACGGTAAGAAACAAATACGGCACCGACAACGTTTTTCAGAACGAATCGGTCAAGGAAAAAATTTACGAAACAAATCTAATCAGATATGGAACTAAAATCCCCGTAAATTCGGAAAAGATAAAATCTGAAATGGTGAAACGGAACAGAGTGAAAATATGGGAAAAGCTTAAATCAAACACAAGAATATCGGAACTTGTAACGATGCAATTTTCGTCTGACGAATACATCAATACAGATAGAATAAACAAATACCATTTCAAATGTAATAAATGTGGAGTTGTTTTTGAGGATCACATTGATGGTGGACATCTTCCCAGATGTTTAACGTGCTTCCCTTATATAAGCGGATTTTCATTTATGGAGAAGGAGATTGTGGTGTATATACAATCGTTGATTGGAACTGATATGGCGATACGTGAAAAATGTAGAAACACGATTGATGGTGAACTCGACATAGTTATTCCGGATAAAAATATAGCAATAGAGTTCAACGGAACATACTGGCACAGTGAACTTGCTGGGAAAAAGCATAAAAACTATCACTTAAACAAAACGGTTCAATGTTTGAACAAGGGAATTCAATTGATTCACATCTTCGAAGACGAGTGGGCGAAGAAGGAATCCATAGTAAAGGATAGGATTCGTCACATCTTAGGAAAGAATACAAAAGACAAGATTCATGCCAGAAGATGTGAAGTCGTGGAGATATCTTCCAAAGACTGTAATGATTTCTTAGAAAAACACCACCTTCAGGGAAAGTGTAACTCATCGGTTAAGTTGGCCCTATTTTTTAAAGGAAAAATGGTATCCGTGATGACATTTGGAAAATATAGAATATCGTTGGGAAAAAGACACAGTTCAAATGACGAATATGAAATGTATCGTCATTGTTCATCCAACGCAGTGAACGGCGGGTCAAGTAAACTTTTACATTATTTTATAGAAAAATATAAACCTTCAAAAATTACAACTTATGCAGACCGTAGGTGGAGCGTTGGGAATCTTTATGAAAAACTGGGATTTACACAAAACAACCCAACACCTCCAAATTATTTCTACATAAAATACGGCAAATCGGATCGTTTACACAGATACAATTTCACAAAACACCGACTAAAAGATAAATTAGAAAAATACGATGAAAGTCTATCCGAGTGGCAGAACATGCAACTTAATGGATATGATAGGATTTGGGATTGTGGTCACTTGAAGTTTGAGTGGAATAAACGGTAAAAACATACTATTTATACAGAAGATGAACAATGTAATAGTATTATTACCAGGTGGGTTTAAGCCACCCCATGTTGGACACTTAGCTTTGGCGAATGCTTATGCTGAGAAGTCGGAGGTATCGTCGGTGGTGGTTATGGTTGGTCCAAAGGAGAGAGATGGGATAACACGGGAACAAAGTTTAGCTGTTTGGGGTCTATTACCGAAGAATCCTAAAGTAAAAGTGGTTTCTATACCGTTTGAAAATCCTATGCAAGCTGCTTATGAGTTTGTATTTTCAATGTCACCGAACACAAAAGCCAATGTATCTTTAGCTGCCAGTTCCAAGGGTGGAGACGATAAGAGAACGGTTGATTTTGTTACAAACATAAATGGTGTATACAAGACAATTGGAACAAAGGCTGGTCAAAAGGTTCCGGTCAATGTCAATGCGGTTAAGTTAGATGTGGATGTGGCGCCGACAAATTATTCGGGTAGAACAGATGGAAATGTTGGTGGTATAAGCGCAAGTGTTCTACGGAAGGATATAAGTGGCCGTGACTTTAATAATTTTAAAACCAACTATATCGGAGTGTCAAACAATACAATCGGTCAGATTTATAAAACATTTACACAAAATATGAATATTAATGAGAACGTAAAGAGACTTATCAAGAAGATTTTAAGTGAAGATTTTGACGGTGATATACGTGCTCTCACCAAGAAACGTGATGCGTTAGAGTATGAGATAGAAAAAATAAAGCTCAATAAAGACGAGGATGCTCTCAGTCGGGCTGGTGAAAATCAAAAGAATATGGAATCTACCGGTGGAGATGTGGACGCTGCCAGAAATCAAGTCGAATCTGCTAAAAAAGCAGTAGACTCTGCCAAGAAGAGACTGGCTGCTGCAAATGTGAAAAAATCGGCTTAATTAGTTGTAAAAATATCACAGAATCCCCAAGTTTAACTGCTTGGGTTTTTGTTTATGTATTAATAAATATAAAAAAACAAAAACATAGAACGGTTACTATATATTGGTAATAAGTTATATGAACGAAGATCAC
>Ga0208966_1000406_pt1 | contig 13829 bp, 14 predicted proteins | sample GreLakmeHU45MSRF_FD_187701 | JGI IMG/M metagenome (GOLD analysis project Ga0208966, IMG submission 187701) | Freshwater lentic microbial communities from great Laurentian Lakes, MI, USA - Great Lakes metaG HU45MSRF (SPAdes) | ecosystem: Environmental > Aquatic > Freshwater > Lake | place: Great...
AGACAAAAAAAGAGAGCCCTAAGGCCCTCTTTTGAATACCGATGTATCTCGGCTTAATCAATTACATCAAGTTAGTGATGCTAATTCTACGATAGTACACGTTCTTGTTAGCGAACGAGATTGTACCGTCAGCAGCCGATGTTGCGAATGGGTTTGCGACCATGCCGTAACGAGTCTTGAATCCAATTTTTGGTTGGAAAGAATCTTGACCAACTGCACGAACCATTTGCAATGGAACGTATGGGCAATAGAACAAGCCAGCGTCAAAAGCAGAAGTGCCTTTGTAACCGATTGTTGCATAGTGTGTACCAGTTGTTGCGGCAAAGTATGGATCGATATACACTTTGAAGCGACCATTCAATACACCAACGAATGTGTTACCTGTATCGTCAACGTTCAATGAATTGCTCAAAGCAGGAGTGTAATCTAATACACCAGCCATTTGCAATGCAGATGCTACGTCAGAAGAACATAGCAATACGTTACCTTTACCTCTACGAGTTGCTTTAGCAATCGCATTAGCTTCACGTTCTAATTGGAACATCAAACCTTTGAACTTCTCAACAGACCAACGACCGTTAGAGTCAACGTCAAGGTTGAAAGTACCAGCAGTTGTAACGTTCTCTTGTGCGCCAACTGTAGCAGACAAGTTAATTGTACGAACAACTTCACGGTTGATTTCAGCAAGAATTTCTGTAGAAAGAATGTTTGCTAATTCTTGTTCAGCATCCAAACCATGAACTGCTTTCAAGTCTTGTGCAAGTTCCATTGTGTATTCTGCTTTCAAAGCACGGCTACGTGCAGTAACAGCAACTTTTTCAATAGAGAATGCCATCTCTTGGAATGCTTGACCAGCGCCATCGCCTAATGCTTCAGCTTCTGCTGTTGTGAAACCAGTACCACGTGTGTACTCTGTACCAGCAGACAAGTCAGCAGGTGATGCACCTGTTTGTGATTGCGCTGTGTTAGGGAATGCTGTGTTGGCTTCGTTGAACAAGGCTTCTGTACCAGCTTGTGTTTTGTAACGGCTACGCATTGCAAAGATCAAGCCTGTTGGACCTGTCATTGGCTGAACACCGCAAATGTCGTATGCGATTAAGTTAGGTGCCGCACGGCGAACCAAGCTGATTAGAACTGGATCATAAATGTCGATTGCGCCATCGCCTGCTGTAGATGAAGATGCGCCCATGTTATTAGCAGGTGCGGCTTCAGACAACAATGATGTTTGGTTGCGATAACCACCAGAACCATGTGAGTCTTGACGGCAAGCAATTTCTTGGTTCTCAAGAAGTTGTGCTGTTACGGAACGCTTATGGCTGCCTTGAATTCCAGGTAATTCTGAATGGTCAAGAACTGGTGCCCATTTTTTTAAAAGATTTTCTACGCTCATGTTTTTCTCCTTTGAGTATTGTTTAATTTATTTATAAAAACTTATTTCTTGAGTGTTCTAGAAATATTTTGTACATAGTGGTTCATTACTGGAGTAAATGATTCTTCAATTGAAGTTGTGTCATCGTCCAATGGAGCCGACTTTTTGACTGTTTCTTGTGTAGATTCATCAAAATATTTCTTTTTTGTTAAAAGAAGTTTTTCTTTGTAGTCTTGTTCTGAAACAAATTCAATTCCTTCTGCAAGAGATTTTAATTTTGCAAATTGAACTTCGCTAAGACCTTCTGAGACTTCGCTAACAATGTGTTCTTTTTTGAAGATATTGATTTGTGCATTCAAATTTGAAACTTCAGTAACTGCTTTGTCTAATTCAGACTCAAGCACTTCAACTTGTTCTGCAAATTGTTCAACCACATCTACTTTATCTTCTGGAATGTCAACATAGTGTTCTGTGAATAGGTTCTTAAGACCAATCATAAAGTCTTCAACTAACTCAGCTTTGATACCCTTTTCAATAGCAAGTTTGTTTTCTTCCATCCACTCAGTAACGACATACTCAAGGTATTCGTCAACTTTTGTAACTAAATTTTCGTTGATAGATGCAACTTCCGTATCAAGTTTAGTTGCGTAATGTTCTTCTAATGCAACAACTGTCTCTTCTACTTTAGCGTAAATAGCCGCTTCAAAAATTGCTTGTGCATTCTGCTTGAATTCTTCAGAAAGAGATTCACCAGAGAAAATAGCATCAATGTCTTCTTTCATTTTTGCTTTCTTTTCTTTCATCATTTTTTCTTTTTCGTCATCAGATTCTTCTTCATCATCACCTTTAGACTTTTCACCCTTTTTGCCTTTTTTATCAATATAGGCTTTAAGGGCAGGTGGCATTTCACCTTCTTCTAATTTTTTGTTTTCAAGGTCTTCAACCTTGTCCATTACTTGTTCTGTCATAGCAATCTCCTTTGTATGATATTTAAAATTATTAGTACATGTATTTATACAAATTATAGCTTGGAGATGAAATCTTTAAACACTTTTATCATGTTTTCTTCTAAGTCTTTTTGTGAAGACTTTTGAATAACTTGTTTCTGTGTTGAAACATCAGCTTCTCTGATGATTCCGTTGTCCCAAACCCATGCTTTATTTTCCATAATACCACGTACATATGCATCTGGTGCTGAAGGGTCTGCTACAATATCTGCACAAGTTGCAAGATAAAAGTCATTGCCAACAACTTTAACTCCATTCTTTCCTTCAACAAGACTTCCTAAACCTCTTGTTGATACGCCAACCACTGCACCTTCACTCATTAAGTTTTTTACAATGTTGCCGTATGGTGTATCCATAATTTTTGCTTTGCCGATGAAATTGTTTCCATCTTGACGTAAACTTTTAGTGATGTGCGAAACACGTTCTAAATTAATTGTTGGACCATCTGGATGTCCTAACTCACCGTAAGCACGATTCTTCATCACATACTCAGTAACATATCGTTCTGTTTCTTTTTGCAAAACTTCTAACGGATACATTCTCTTGTTTCTGTTTTCTTGTTCTGCCTGCATGAAGATGCCCTCAATGAAGAAGTTTTTACCGCCAGCTTCGTTTGCTTCAGTAATGATGTTTACTTGCTCATTGATTTCTGTAATTAGTTTCATTTTAGTCCCGCCGATGTTCGTTTTTTAAGTGACTTTGTTCTCTTGCGTAAAATCAATGCAAGTTTTGGCGCACGTTTTCTAGCCGCTTTACGCTGTGCAATTCTACGATGCATTTTTTCTTGTGAAGACATCCTCACAAGTTTACCATCTAAAACTTTATATCCAGGTGTTGCTGATACAGCTTTTCTGCGCTGAAGAACACCAGCACGGACTCTGCTGACTTTGACAAGCCTAGCTTCGTCCAATTGTTCTTCAGACAAAGATATAAAATCTTTAAACTTTAACATGTTATGGGCTTACACCATCATCAGTAGTTTCACGACTATTGTAACCAGCAGTCTTCTTGCCTTCTAATATAAGTGTATATCCAGCACTAGCAGTAAAGCCTGTAGTAGTCAACAAGATATCTCCATTAGCTCCAGCGCCAGCATTGTTCGTGAGTGGTGCTTGTAAATTTGTTGTCAAATCTAAAGTGCCAGAGCCAGTCAAAGTTACGATAGTTGTGTTTGATGTTCCTCTCCACGTTAATGTAACTCTAGGGTCTTGCAATGATGAAGTTCCTCTTGCCACATTCCAAAATAATTTATTGATTGACAATCGTTGTGCTGATCCACCAGTAGAAGCAACTAATGTGTTTGCAGAAACTTTTACAACGCCTGCTTCACCAGTGCCATCAGAAATATTCGTCAACTTAACTGCCCATGTCGATGCGCTATCTTTTAGCGTTTGTGAGGTTACTGTATCTGCCATTTTATTCTTCCGCTATAGTTTTTGCAAATGCTAAAAGTACTTCAGCATCTTCTTCTAACTGTGCCAAAAAGATTTCTTGATTGCTTTCGTCTAACTGATCGTAAAGATTAGAAAGTAAATCAACGTCTTCATTCTTTAAAGCACCACGATCTTTTGCGGCTTGAAGCATTGCTAATCTATCTTTAATACCTTTAATGCCCGGTTTGATATCTTTAGCGGCTTTCTTTTCGGCTGCGTTAGGATTGCTAATGTGCTTCATTGTAGTCTTAGACTGATGACTTTCTGCTTCACTCATTTTGTTTGTCATCATTGCTTTTCTACCGGCAAGTGCGGCTAGCTTCGCACGTGCGGCAGCGGCTTCTTTGTCATGCGGTTTTGGACTAGCCTTAACGTCTTTGTCGTATGCATCGCCTTCACCAAATTCTTGCTTGTTATCAAGCCTATTGCCTTTAGTTTTGACTTCATCCGACGCATATGCCATTTTATTGGCAATGCCTTCTTTATACTTGACTCTTTCTACTTCATCCAACTGGATAAAACTTTTAAAGTTCTTCATCTACATTTCCTTCTGAACTGGATTGAAATTCTTCTTCACCATTAGATGCGACTTCTTCTTCGCTATCTTTGAAAAGTGAACTAGCTAATTCCATTCTTTTAACTTCAATATGATTCTGTATCTTGTCGTTTAGTGCGTCAAGAATTGAGTTTTTAAACTCAGCCGGTCTTGCATCATATGCGTGTTGAATTGCTGTCTGTACATTTTCCATGTTATATTTCCTTTTGTTTGCTAACTTATTTATACTTTATCGGTTTTAAGCATTGTAATATGGCATTAAATAGTCTTTTCCACCAATGTTTACGGACATGAATCCTACTGGATTGTTTGGTAATGTTGCACTTCCAGATGTTGCTGTCTCTGATACCGCTGATGCTGGATTAATTCTAATACCTCCAGCAATAACAACTGCATCATTTTCACCGACTTTAGAAATATTATCGTCTTTGAATACAAGCAATCTGTGAATGTTGTCGATGAATGTTGCAGTGCCAAAATTATTTGTGGGCGCAATGCCCAATGGCCCAATAACAAATCTAACCGATGGATTAGAAACAACAAGTGTAGATTCGATTGATGGAAACGGAACATCTTCAATCTGCATATTGATCTGAAGATTTCCGAATGCTTCAGTAGATGCAATCGAAACTGGACTAATTGCTGGTCTTACATTTGGCTGTGAAACTTCAGCAACAGATTCTACTGAGTTTATAAAGATTGTACTGTTGAGTTGTGCTGTTCCAAATGCAAGTGTGCTTGCTAGTGTTTCTGGATACGCAATGAAGTTGAGTTGTGCATCACCGAATGTTTGTTGATTAACTGTAGAATCAACAACAATGTTTAACTTGGGTGCGCTATCTCCAAAACTTACAGTAGACTCTAATGAAGTCGCATATATTATACTGTTGAGTTGTGCTGTTCCAAATGCAAGTGTGCTTGCTAGTGTTTCTGGATACGCAATGAAGTTAAGTTGTGGTGTTCCAAATGTCTGCTGATTAACTATAGAATCAACAATAATGTTTGACTTGAGTGTGCTGTTTCCAAAACCTAGAGTAGATTCTACTGAATTCGCATATATTATACTGTTGAGTTGTGCTGTTCCAAAAGCTAAGGTAGATTCTAATGTGTTTGGACGTACAATGAATATTGCTTGTGCTGTTCCAAATGCAAGTGTGCTTGATATTGTTTCTGGATACGCAATGAATATTGTTTTTGCTGTTCCAAAACTAATTGTCGAATCAATTGCACGATCATAATTATCATTAACTTGAATGATAGTATTTGATGATTCAACTTGTAATAGTGTATTTTGTACACTTTCAAGAACACCATCAAGTTTTATGACTTGGGTGGCCATTATTTAAAATTCAATTTTTATTTTTAGAGAGCAAAAATCTTGCTTGAGCCGCTAGAGAATGCAACAGAAATATCTCCGCCGTTTGGTAGAATAGGCAATCCTGTTGCGCTATCAATGTATGCAATTAATCTAGATGTAGTTTGAACTCCAGTGTCTTGGAATATTAATAACGCTTCACAATTCGCACCAGTAACAGAACTGAATGTTGCATCATCTGCATCAAATACACCATTTGTAATTGTTTTATTTGCCAATGTTGTTGACGAAATTACAGCGGAGTTTGACACTTCATTTCGAAATTGGTGTGATGCACTGAAAGTGTAAACACCAGTATCAACAAGTGCTATAGTGACAGTATTGGCTGCCATATTAATGGAACCATTCAAGAATGCTTCTTTTGCTTTTGAGTAGAGTGCGTTTGCCATGTAGATTGCTCCTAATATTTTTTAAAGGGTTTAACTTACCTATTTATAAAACAACTGGTGTGCCGATTTTTATAAATGCTTTTATGCCAGAAATAGCATAACCAATTTTCAATGAAAATGCCGCACCGTCAATTGTAGATGTTGTGACTATTGTGCCATTACTTCCCAGATACAATGATTGTTCTGGTGTCCAAGTCCATGATGGATTTGTGATAGCACCAAACGTGACTGTTTCTCCTGCGTTATCTAAAACGCCCAAAATTCTGTCAATTTGTCCTATCTCTAGTGATGTTGCAAGAACAGTTTCTGCATTAGCGTTCAAAGCGACAATCTTATATTGAGTTGCGGTGCTATTATTAAAATTTACATTTAATGATTCTGTCGCACCGCCACCACCGCCAGTGTTTGCTTCATCATATGCGGCTTGTGCTAAAATTAACGCTGAGTTAGCAGTTGAATATGCCGAATTTGCTGTTGTTCTTGCTAATGTATCATACCCAGCTTGACCACCAGTGTTTGCTTGATTGTATGCGGCTTGTGCTAATGTTGTTGCAGTATTGGCTTGTGTAAAAGCAGAGTTTGCTTGGGTAAAGGCAGTGTTTGCTCTTGTTCTTGCAAACGTGTCTATAGTACCGCCACCGCCACCAGTTTGTTCTACAAAGACAAACTTACTTGATGCTTCATCATAAGATAAAACATAACCATCGGCAATGCTGTCTCTATTAATATCATCTAAGTATCGTAAATTGACTTCACCTGATCCGCCTGACCCTCCGTGTGGTCCACTAGATTTAATAATTACAGCATTTACTTTTGTCTTAAATGCGCTAACATCTTTCTGAACATTATCAATGAACTTCTGAAACTTTTCTTCGACAGGTTTTATGTCTGCGTCTTTACCGTCTTTACCTGAAATACCTTGAATTCCCTGTGGTCCAATCTCACCTCTTGATCCGACTGATCCTTGAATTCCTTGTTGTCCGTCTCGACCTCGGTCACCTTTGTCTCCCTTAGGTCCTTGTCCGCCTTGAACACCTTGAATCCCAATTGGCCCAACGGAACCAGTTTCGCCTGCTTTTCCATCTCTTCCGTCCAGACCATTTTTTCCATCTTCGCCCCTATCGCCTTTATTGCCTTTTTCTCCACGCTCACCTGCGACACCTTGAATACCTTGTTCGCCTTGCGGACCACGTTCGCCCTGTTCGCCTTGTGAACCAACATCACCTTTTATTCCCTGTAGACCCTCAGGCCCGATTTCGCCTTGTAAACCAACATCACCTTTTTCACCACGTTCGCCAACATCGCCCTTGTCACCTTTGTCGCCTTTAGATCCCTGTGTGCCAGTCGCACCAAGGGCTCCACGTGGACCGACTGGACCAGGAACTTGTTCAACGATTACTTCTGTTGTTTTCTTTTCTAGAAGAGATATAAATTCTGTTTTAAGTTTTTGTATCTCTTGTCTTGTGTATGCTACAGATGTTGCAACAGAAACTGCTTCGCTGAGTGTGCCGCTAAGATTAGTTTCCTTCTTTGTCACCTTTAGCCTCTTCAACTAATGTGCCAAAAAATGCAGTCATAGACTTAGCCAATTCTCTTTGGTCTACGTCATCAACTACTCTAGTGTTTTCGGTTTCTTCTTTTTTCACACTCACGACAAGTTGTTGTGGTGGAGGTGCAGGTGGTGGTGGTGGAGGCAAGTCTTCTGGAGACATGCCATCTTCTTCCATGTTTGCTTTGTCTTCTTGCATTTCTTCGTCCATTTGTTTTATATCTTCTTCACTCTGATGTAGAATGTTTGTTCTGATATAATTAATGGAGAAATATTTGCCAACATATCCGTCAATGTCCGAAAGAAGACCCAATCGATCTTTCATCAATTCAGCATTTTTAAGTTCGCTGAAGTGTGAGTCTGATTGATAGTCATAGCTGATTTCTTCTTTCATTTGTTCCCACTCTTTACGAGTGCAAACACCCTTAAGTAGAAGCTGTGTTTCAAGCATCTTGTCAAACAAGTGTGAGAATCTTAAACGCAAACGTGCAATGAATTTACCAAACTTTAATTCATCTCTGGTGATTTCAGAAGCACGACCTAAAGAAAATCCATTGTCAGATTCTATGCGAGAAACTGGAACGTTCAATGACTTGAACATCTTCTTTTGGAAGTACAATACATCATCAATCTCACCTAAGTTTTGTCCACCCTGTAACGTGGTAATCTCAGTACCTTTGCCACCTTCTCTACGTGGCAACCAAAAGTCTTCTAGCATCGTTTGAAATCTTCTGTCATCACGAATTTCACCAGTCTGTGCATCATAGACTAGTTTGTTTTTATACTTCTGCATGATTTCACGCAAGTATTGTTCTGCCTTCATCTTAGGCAAATTACCTACGTCAATGTAAAAGATTCTGCGTTCTGGCGCACGGGAGATACGATAGATAACTGTCGCATCTTCAAGCATACGCAATTGATTGAGTGGCTTGATTGCTTTGTGTAGATGAGAAATAATTACTTTGCCATCTTTGTCTGTGATACCCGAGTTGGTGTAGCAAACTGAGTCTACTGCAATTTTGATACCCTGTGAACCATCTCTAGCAAATCCTTTATCAGAATAGATAAAGTATTCGTGATATTTTTGTGCTATGTCTGCTGTTCCAGCACGATTGTCTGTTCTTTTGTTTTCACGTACTTTACGAATTTTACGTGGATCAATGTAACGAACTTCTTTCAATCCCGATCTAGGATTCTTTTCGTCAATGACCATGTGATAATACAATCGACCATCAACATACCATCTACGAAAGATATCATAGCCCTGATTGTTGAAGTCAAGAAGTTTCATAATGTAATGATATTCATCACGAATTTTTTTCTTGATTGATTCTGGCTGTTCAAGTTTATCTAAAATGATTTGAACTGGATAATCACCATCTTCAAAAACTAATGATTCATTCACAATGTCTTCAATCGCCGCATCGCATTCAGGCTGAAGTGCCATCTCACGATACTTCTTAATTAAATCGGCATCTGTTCTGATCTGACCTTCAAGATCCATGTATGTGCCGTAGACACCACCGCCAGAAATTGCAACGGATGCATCGTCATCGGTAGGTGGTACAAACGATTTTAACTGTTCTGCTTCAACATCATCTTTACCAATCTTATATCCAAAAAGTTTTATCGCCATATTTGTGTCTCTCTAAAAAAGAAATGGGGGCGTAATAGCCCCCATTTGTTGCAACTATTACGCAATTATTTATGTTGCGTAAATTTCATTCAATTTAGAAATTTATGTTGAGTCTTTATTAAGCCACCGCAACAGATTTTTTTATTTGTGTTTTAGAAGCATCCACATCAGTCTGCGTACCCGCTTTAAGGTATTGATACTGGAAGTTTACAGTAAATTCTGACAATGTGTCTGTGCTGTCCATAGACAAATCTACTCCACTTACGTCTGTTGGAAATGCATCAAGTAATTTATAAACTCTAACAGCGTTTCCACTTCCTTTTAATTGACTGACCGTTAAATCTCTATAATAGTTTTTTACACTAGATTTAGTTGGGGAATTATAATTTCCTTTAGAAATCATATCAATCCATGCGGTAAATGCTCTACGTGCAACATGTTGTTCATCATTTATAACTGTTACTGTCCAATCAGCGAATGTTCTGTCTCCTGGAATTTTAATACGTCTTCCTGCTTTGTATGGAACTTCAATTGTTCCTATAGTGAATGCAGGAACTTGCGCCGCCTTTACTAAAATATTAATATTGGTTGAAGTAATTGTTGTCTGATCCGGGCCTTGCCACGGGTCAGGTGTATTGCCAGCTACGGCGATCGGAAATGCAAGAGATACTTCAAATAAATTTGCTCTTGCGCCAAGCTGAAGTGTGTCTCTTAAATCTGCTATTGATGAGAATGCCATTTTAATTTTCCTTTATGATGTTGCGGCTTTGACCAGCGGAATTGTAGTTTCTGTGCCAAAACCATTTTCATAGTAATCATAAGTCCAAGTTACTGTGAAATCTTCTACAGCATCTGTTGTGTCATATGACAAATCAATAGCTGAAATGTCGCTCGGCCAACAATTGACTAATCTATAACTTCCGAATGGTACTGATGCACCTGTTTCGTCTAATTGATATATTTCAATTGTTCCATATAATCCAGATGGTGTGGCGGTTGAAGTTGTACTTGCACCACCAGCTGATGATCTATTTCCCAATGAAGTATTTACTTCATAATTAGTAAAAACCATTGAATTTTGCCATGCTTCTAAACTACTACGAAGTGTATAATTTTCGTCATTTAATACAGTTGAAGTCCATTCAGAAAACACTCTATCTCCACCTAGTTTGAATCTGCGGCCGCCATTCATCGGAAGTTCAATAGTTCCTATTGTAGCTGACGGCAATGCCGCCGAGCGAACAAGGGCTGTATATCCTGTTATGTCGGCACCAGTCAAGCCACTTGGCGCCGTCACATTGATCCTGAATAAGTTTGGTCTAGAACCGCTTTTTATTGCGCTTCTAAACGATGATATGTTAAAATCTGCCATATTGTTTCTCCTTTATTGTCTCTTGTATATTTAGCCTGCTATCTCACTGAATGTTGCAGTGCCTCTTACAGAAACAAAATTAAGTTGAACAAAGTTTACAGAGCGAATTGGTTGTACAAAAATGTCGCAAACAAACCCATTTGAATTTACAACATCATCTGGATTGTTTGATGCATCACAAACAACGTTGAATGCGGCCAATCCGCGGCGTGCTTGAACACTTCTCAAATAAGGAATAACTAAGTTAACAAAATTTGCTCTTGTTGTTTCGTCATTTTGGTCAAACAAAACATTGTCAGCATTTTGACCAATTGTGCTTTGTAGTTCCATAAACAATCTACGAACATTAATTCTGTTTGTTGCAGTGTTTCTTGTCACAAATGTCTTGTCGCCAAACAATATTGTGCCACGACCAACTTGAGAAAGAATTGGATTTACAGAAGTTTTGTAAAGTGTGTCTCTGTCTGCTTGATTTGGATTGTATGCTAAACGAACTAAGTTTTGAATACGCCCTGCATTGTTTCCAGCTGGAGAAATCCATGGTGCTGAATTTAAGTCATTACGTGCCATGCAACCAGCAACGTCAGCATTCAATGGTACATAAACATATGTGTCATTGTATTTGTCGTACTGATATTTCCAACCGCTGTCTGCGACTGCGTATGTAGAACGTGTAACTGTGTCTGCCCATGCACTAATAGCAGTTGCTTCAGAACCAGCATTGTTAACAACGTTTGCTCTCAATGGAGACATACAAACAATTGCGTCTTTTCTAACTTCAGCAACGTCACCAATAATTCTATTTACAACTGTAGCATTTGATTGTCCTGCAATAACAAGTATTGATGGAACTTCTGCTTTGTTTGTATACTTGAGATATCCGTTAGCACGATCTCCATCAGAAAGAGTTGTTCCATCACTACCACCATTAAAGTTGTAGTTTTTAGGAACACTTACTGATGTGTATGTTGTTGGTGTTGCATTTGCACCAAGAAGATTATCTCCCCAATTTGTGCCAGCACCATCGTGATCTGTCCAACGAACCCATTGAGATAGGTCATTGATAACAGTTTTATAGTAATTGCTACCACCATTTTCTGCTTTTGCGTTACCAGCTTTAGACACATTTGAATATTTTTCCAAAACTGTGTTTGCTGTGCCTGTGATAATACCTGTTCTGTCAACAACCACAACGTGCATTTCATCTCCAGATGCGCCTACAGCGGCTGCATTTTGAGAAGTTGTTGGTGCCGCATTGAATTCGTTGAAGAATTCCCAACGGCGAGTTGCTGTAACTGCGCTTGCACCAGTTAAGTGTGCAGAGTCAATTGTCAAGTGTGTTGCGTTTGCGAGTGCTGTAACTTTTGCTGTACGTCCACTCAGAACAATTAAATCACCAACTCTCATTTCTGTATTTGCAGCCGTTCCAGAACCAGTAACTGACGTAGAACCTGCTGTTACGCTGTATGTTCCTGTCAATGTGTTAGAATATGCTGTCGCATTAGGGCAAGTAGAAACTCTAAGTGCGTTTCCTAATTCGCCTGCGTATTTTGCAATGAAAGGACCAACGTTGAATGATGCTGTTTCGAGATATGCATCATCATTTTTAATTAATTGACCTGTACCTGTACCACCAGAACCTGTTGCAGTTTCTGTTGTTGCATTCAAAGCAGTATTTGCTGAACGAACAACGAACAAAGGAGATGCGTATCCCAAAAAGTTTGCGGCCGACAAAAAGTCAACAATATTAGTTGAGTTTGGTTTACCAAATTGGTTAACTAAATCAGTTTCTGCTGTTACTTGAGTGATCTGATCGATTGGACCCCATGTGAATTGTCCAGCAAATGCGCCTGTCGTTGATGTTGGTTGTGGATTAGACGTTACTAAATCTTGTTCTGTGATTTTAACGCCTGGTGAAGTTAGACTTATAGCCATTGAATTCTCCTTGTTATAATGATGTGGGTTTGTTTAATTTATTTATAAAAAATCAGTTTTGTGAGTTTCCCAAACCTGTCCCGAATTGTCCGTAAAAAATACTTCTTCTTCACCATTATTTATAAAACCAAAAGGTGTGACTTCTTCTTCAATCATCTTAATTCTTGCTTCGTACAACTCTTTTCGTATATTTATATTTGTCAATTCTTTAAAGTATGAGTTTGTTGTCAACCATGAAAACAGAACTAAAGGCATAACCAAGTCATCGTGATATCCTTCGTCTGCGGAATAGCTGTTTCTCTTTTCAATGAACGTTGAAATTTCTCCTATAGTATCAGCATCTGTAATAAGAAGTTTTTTCTCTTCAACCATAGACTTGAAGTTAGAACATCCGATGCGCTTGACTTTTTTGTCTGTGATAACACCAAGCTGGGTCTTACCTCCACCAAATCCACCATTGACAACTTGTCCTTGAGTTGTTCGATTGACAGAAATGATATTCTCATATTCATATTCTGAGTAAAGAATTTCTGCAACTTGTTCTGAAGAATTGATTTCAATGAGAACATATGCTTCATTGTACTCTTTACCAACTCTGTAAAGCACTGACGGATACAAAAGAGGGCTAATTTGATTGTTTCTGTATTTGCCTACCATTTTGTATGGCATCTGAGTTATGTCAAGAATTACAAATGCTGAATAGTCACCACCGACACCTTTTGCTGTGTCTGCAACAATACAATAAGAATGATCCTTTTGAACCTTTTCGTAAATGTCAAGCCCATCTTTCTGATAGATGATAGGGCTAGCAGACATTTGCGCTATAGAGTCTGAAGCAATTAACGTTAAACTAGACCCCAAGAAGTTACAAAGAACTTCTTGATTAAACTTCAATTCACCAAGCAGTCTTCGCTGTTCGGATGCCCACTTTTCATCACGCCCAGGAATCTCCCAATAAGGAATGAATAGATTGACGAACCCGTTTCTATCGTTCTCTGCATCATTCCAGAACTTCCAGAAATGATTGTATCCTAGTGGGGTAGAACTTAGTAAAATTTTTGTTGTTTCACCAGCAGAAATCGTAGGATAAACTGAAGTAAAGAATTGTTCTGCTACATTGTTCGGTATGATAGCGGCTTCGTCAACGTACAATAAGTTAACTGACTTACCACGAATACCTGATGCGCTTGTTGCGGCTGTGAATACGA
>Ga0208966_1000407_pt1 | contig 13821 bp, 25 predicted proteins | sample GreLakmeHU45MSRF_FD_187701 | JGI IMG/M metagenome (GOLD analysis project Ga0208966, IMG submission 187701) | Freshwater lentic microbial communities from great Laurentian Lakes, MI, USA - Great Lakes metaG HU45MSRF (SPAdes) | ecosystem: Environmental > Aquatic > Freshwater > Lake | place: Great...
GACAATATAATGTTTCTTATTCTTCTTACCCTTCACTTTTTTGGTTCTATGTGACCAGAATTGTTTCTTACCAATATATTTTCTTTTATTAATTTTGTTAGTAATCAAATAAATGAATCCAAAATCATCTGGACTAGCTTCTAGGAATTCTTTTTCTTGATAGATCCACATGTTATTATTTATAAATATAACTATGAAATCTTTTAAAGAATTTACTATATCTTCAAATATGGAATACCATCTAATGAATAATATTCCTATTAATGAAAATGTATTTCGTTATGGATCTGAAGCATTCTTTTCTTTGATAGAAGAGTCGCGTAGGAATATAGGTAAGATCGAATATACCACAGAAGAATTAGAATTTCTCAATACTGACATCGGATCATTTGCGGTCTATGAAGATAAAGAAGTTCCCTTGGATCTTCCTATGTTAGACGAAGAAGAATCTAAAGTAATATTGAATAAACCGAAACGCGGTGGTACAAAAAAATTCTATGTTTATGTTAAGAATAAGAAAGGTAACATAATCAAAATAAATTTCGGGGATACTACTGGATTAAATGCAAAGATAAACAATCCCAAGGCGCGTAAGGCATTCGCTTCAAGACATAGATGTTCAGAAAAGAATGATAAGACCACCGCTGGTTACTGGTCGTGTCGAATTACTAAATATGCAAAAGCACTCGGATTGTCCGGTGGCGGGAATTACTTTTGGTAGAGACAAACTCATTCATAAGAACAATCTCGCATGATACGCCAGTGGAAGATTTGGTTTGGCATAGAGACGAGTATGATAGAAATGTAACTGTCTTAGAAGGAAATGATTGGTTCTTTCAATTCGACAATCAATTACCAATAAAACTAGAAAAAGATATGAATTTATTTATTGGTAGTATGAAATTCCATAGAGTCATTCGTGGTATTGATAATCTAGTAATTAACATAAAAGAGAGTGTCTAATGAAAACTTTCAAAGAATTCTTAACAGAGAAAGATGTAGATGATGATTATCGAGGATCACATCGAGCACCCATGAAAAATGATTCAAGTGCAGACGCATCTAATGTTGACTCTGTAATGCCAGATTATTATGAACATCCAGAATATTATACCCATATGGAACCCAGGATAGACAGACAGACTCATTTCATATTAAAGAAAATAAGAAATAAACCAGAAGCTTTGGTTATTATTTATAGGGCTGTTCCGAAAAATGCAGAAATATCTGAAATAAATCCTGGCGATTGGGTTACACCAAATCAATTGTATGCCAAACAACATTGTTACATTATATCTGTACCTTGTAAAATTCTTTCGAAAAAAGTAAAGGCAAAACACATATTTACTAATGGTGATTCCCCTCATGAATTCGGTTATGATCCATCCTAAATAACGAGTAGTAGACAATTATGATAACATTCAAAGAATTTTTAATTAAAGAAGGCAAGCATACCAATGATTATAAAAACTGGGGCTTTGTCACTCCAGAAGGCGAGATTATCGATGCATTACTTCATCCCATCTATAAGGACAAAACTATAATTGATCATGGTTCTTTGTTTGGTAGATTGAACGGGAAGTATGTAGACACCGATGGGAAATTCGGGAAGCGTCATAAGTGGTATGAATATGATAAGAAAACAAAAAAAGTTAATGCAGAAAAAGAAGTAAAAGAAGATGAATTCTCTGATGTTTTTTATGCCGAAAATTCTGGTTATCTGAGATGGTATATCTCGGTTTATGATGATACACTTTTTGTAGATACTCCTTCTTTTTCAGTAACAGATAAAATGTTACAAAATATAATTAAATTAACTAATTATTCTTATGTAAAAGGAACTACTTATGCTTTCTTAGAAATGTCTACTAAGAAAAATAAGAAATTATCTGCCGCTTTATCGGAACCAAACCCGATGAAATTAGAATTATTCAGAAGAAAGATTATTGCTTTCTTAGCCGGAGACGAGGAATAATATGAGTTTCAATCCAACTAATATCGACCAGACAAATCCGGCCCTATTTAAACTTATATTCGAAAAGATTCCTGATGTTGTTTATTGGTCTTATTCAGTCAATCTTCCGGGTGTATCTTTAGGGGAAGCAATACAACCCACTCCATTTCTTGATCTTAAAATTCCCGGTGATAAGCTTGTTTTTGATCCACTTGTGATTAACTTTATTGTACAAGAAAACTTAGAGAATTACATACAGATATTTAATTGGATGGTTGGTCTCGGCCACCCAGAATCACTCCAACAATATAAAGATTGGAATAGATCAAATTCTAAAAATTCGCCGAGACAAAATAGATATTCCGACGCAACACTCTTTATTCTTTCTAATAAGTCTAATCCAATTATTAAAGTTAATTTCTTCGATGTATGGCCTTCTAGTCTTTCGCCGTTAACATATGATGCATCTATTTCTGATACTACACCTATTAGCACCGACGCGACATTCAATTACACTTATTACACAATAGAATCAATGTAAAAAAAACAAAAACCACTTCTTAAAAAATATTGAAGTGGTTTTTGTTTTACGTATCGAATTTTTTACCGATTGAATACTTAGTAATAAGAGTCCAATCGAATTTTTCACTATAATTCAAGATTTTAATCTTATTAAGCGGACAGAAAATCTTCATAGTTTCTGGATAAGAGTAGATATTTTTACCAGTAGATTTATCTTCTTCTATCAAAACAGAACCGACAATCTTACATAATCCCCAGTCTTGAATTAACTTTGCTATAGTATTTCTTCTTGAAAGATCATCATCTTCAAGATAATCTGCTAATCCATCCAATGCAAACATTTCTTTAAAGTGTGTAATGTAATATTTACCCTTCTTATGAAAGATATGACAAGACTGAAAAAGTTTTTTGTCTTGGTTGGATGAAATGCCTATTCGAGTCAGTGTTTCCTTTATCTTCAAAAAACAATCTTCGTCGAATAATTCTACCTCAATAAAAGTAGAAATTAAATCTTTTTTGTTTATAATCATTAAATAATTTTATCCCGTATACTATTATTTATTGATTTTGTTTATTCCACCTTTATCTAAATAAGTTTTAATATCTAACAAATTTTCTTCTGTAATTAACTTAGATATGTTCTTTGCCTTTTTAATTGAGCAACCATAATACTCTTTTATTAACAACAAATCAGATGAGTATGTATTTTTTATCCAAGCAGTATATCTACTTTTCTTAGGAATTGTCTGGAGTAGATATCTATATTGCATGTCTCTTGGTAAAGACATTTTGTAATTCATCTGATTGGCAATAAGAAGTGTCTCAGGAAAAAAAGAATAAAAACGATTTATAAGATATGGCTGAAACTCATTCTGATTTGTTTCGTTAAAAAGTTCTTTGTTTTTTTCTAGATTCAATGATTTAAGTACATCTTTTAGTTCAATCATGTAGGTTTGAATATGGCTTCTGACATAATCATTATTAACATTGCTGTCAGGTTAAGTTCGTGATCGGCCACGAACGCCGACTTATATTGGTAGTCGGCTAAAATTAGAATAATAGAAGCAAATGAAATTGGTTCTAAATGCTTATCTAGATTAGTGAATAATGATCTAATAATGTAGTTAGGATCGCTGTCTAAATTCTCATTGACGAATTTTCGCATAGAAGTAAAATTCTTTTCTTTCAAGTGCTTGATTAAAGTAGATACATCAATACTATCTAATTGTGAAAGAATACCAATGTCAATCTTACCTACTCGTGTATAGTAAGATTGTAATTCAGAAATTGTCTTACGGAAGTCAGGAAAGAATTTCATGATAACTTCGGGCAAGACCTTCTCTTCAAATTCAATTGATTCTTGTTTGAGAATATGTTCGACACGCTTCATCATCTGCGTGGCAATTTTTACTTTCTGTTTAGTGGGAATATTAAAATTAAATATAGTTAAACGAGAAAGTAAAGGTTCAATTATCTTTTGTGGATAATTACAAGTAAGAATGAATCTACAATTGGAAGAAAATTCTTCCATGAAATTTCTTAAGGCAGGTTGAAAAGAATTAGCTTGAAGATTATCGGCTTCGTCTAAGATTACTACCTTAGGCATTCCATAAGAAGAAAGTGAGATTGAAGATGCGAAACTTTTAATCTTAGTTCTTAATACGTCAATACCCGATTCATCCGAAGAATTGATTACAATATAATCACAACCAATTTCTCGACAAAGAGCTTTCGCACTAGTCGTCTTTCCTACACCCGCCGAACCACAAAAAAGAAGATTAGGAACTTCTTTATTCTCGATAAATTTCTTGAATGATTTTTTAATGTTCTCTGGCAATACACAATCATTAATGGACTGAGGACGCCACTTCTCAGTCCATATGTTATTTGCAATCATTTTAGAAAGTAGAATCAGCTTCGGTAGGAATGAAATACTTTAGATTGCCTTTAGTATTCTCGAAACAAGTAATGCCGATTTTTTTACCAGTAGAATCAACAATAGCAACTGTAACAGAATAATCATCAGGGATAATCTTCATATTTTCAGTTTTTAGACGAGCATCAAATGTTCCTTTATAGACACCAGGAATAGAACTGGACCACGAAGAAGCAGAAGCATCGTTGATATTACTATAGACAGTAATGAGAACATTGTCTTTATTGTCTGGATCATGACCGATAGAGATATCGGAACTACCAAAAATAGAAGTGGCCTTCATCATCTTCTGAAAGACTTCTTGTGTAAGATCAAATTTAATATCTTCGGATGGCATCACCATTTTCTTATCGGGTGCCTTAGAGATTAAATTATCATTACAATAAAAGAACTTAGTACGATCAGTGCCATTAGAAATGATCATATGAGTCGGAAAAAATTCGATATCTGGTTTGTCGAACAAAGAAGAGAGAAGATTGAGAAATTGTCTTAAGTCGTAGATTGCGAAAGGAATAGGAAATACATCCACAACAATAGCATCAGCCATCACCGTTCTTCCTGTGTTAATAGTGCGAATCTCAGAACCTTCTTTTATCGCAATAGAATTATTCAATGTTGCGAAGTTAGCTAAGATTTTGATTGTTTGGGCGTCAAGTTTAATCACATTATTATTATTCATATTATATAAAAGGTCCTTTATTCTATTATAACAGATTACTTACGCATTGTCAATGTTTCGATAAGTATCTCCGGGAAGTTATTACGGATAAAAACTTTATTGATATTTTTGTAGGGGTTAATCTTCTTTAACATATAGTCATAAAGAAGTTCGGCTTCATCCTTATAAAAACCTTCTAGAATTTGAGTGAGTCTAAGATCTTTTCTTTTCTTATCCATCACAAACTTCTTTTCGAAAATATATAATCTTTTGGCTTCGTTTTCAACAGACGAATCAGAAATTCCTGGTAAGTTATACCTACTAGAATATTTTACATCGAACTTTTCAAATTCAATTGCAGGATTATGAAAACAGGCCAAAATTTTCTTAATGGTCGGGCGCATATGCAATCGAAGAAAGGATGCTCTTTGTGTGGCATCCTCTATCTCATTAGTTTCTTTTAAAATATTTAAAATTGATTTATTACTCATAATTTTTTTTATCCTAACAATATATAAATTCTTGCCAGTCAGGATTTCCTTTGGCAATATTTCTGAGAATATTGGTTCTTGAATGACTAGTCATTTGACTTGGTTTCTTATTCAAAATCATATCGGCTTCTTCGGGGGTCTTGTCGGCTTTCTTACTATTACATCGTTTACATGCCGAAACCATATTCTCCCATTTAGAAGTACCACCTTTACATTTGGGGATGATATGATCGATGGTAAGAGCAGCCGAAGAGAATTTCTTCATACAATACTGACATTTATTCTCGTCACGAATTATAATGTTTCTCTTACCCAACCGAGTCGTCCTTCTTGGAAGTTTACTATATGCAAGTAGACGAATTACGGAAGGTAGAATAAACTCCGCATTTACACTTCTCCATACTTTTCCGGAAGCCTTTTCTAATTCTGCTATACCCTTAATAATCAGACAAATGGCTTTCTTGATAGAAATTGTATGAAGCGGTTCGTATGATCGGTTCAAGACAAGCACTACGTTCATTTTACTAATATTCCTATTAATTATTTATTAACCTTCAATCTTCTTGAAAATTTCTCGTGTCAGATACACATCATAAAGTGCATCATGTAGTTTTTCTTCTTCGATATCAATTCCAAAAAAAGCAGCGACTGACGATAATTTAAAATTTACAAACTTGCTGCGATGTTCTTTGACAAGATTCATTGCAAGGATGGCAACGTCAATAGAGGGCCACCAGAAAAATGAACCATAATATTTGTCGCCGGAGTTCTCGAAGAATGCTCGTAAGAAGTTATCATCAAATTTAGAATTATTATATCCTACAATAACAAACTTGTCTGTCTTGTCGAAACGATCAACATAAGAACAAAGAATATCTGAGAATTGTTTATATGCAGTAAGAGGCTTTGGATATGTCTTGATAATATCCATAGAAAGATTATTTATTACTAGAGATTCTTCTGTTACTATCTGTTTTTCAAATGGTTGCATTTTGAAATCAAATGATTCTTTAACTTCACCATCAATTTCGATCATACCCGCGAGTTGGACGATTCCATTTTTTGCAGGATCTAGACCAGTGGTTTCTAAATCAATATAAATTGTTTTCATAATTATGTATTTGAGTAAAATATTTCAATTTAATAACTTGCTTGTTTTTAATTTTACGAAAGAAACATCAATCGAATAATATCCATTCGAAGTTCCGTACCATCGAATTGTGACAGTCTCACCATTCATTGTCGTAATACGATAGAAAGTCCATTGTTGTTCTTCATCATCATCAGTGCCAGAAAAACCATCACAATTATTTCCGCAATTAGAATCTACATAAGCTGATTGAACAACAGAACCAATCAGCTTATCAATATCTCCAATAATATCTTCAACGCTAACAGATTCGCAGCATTCTTGTGAATGAAACATTCTGTACATTGTACCATCAGAACAAGAAAAAGTAATTTCTTCCGACCCAACAAAACCACCCTGGATTTCAGTAACTGTTTTACCTACTAAGACAGAAAAATTGTTATCCATAAAAATTTTAATCCTCTAATGTGTGAAAATCTACGTCACTACAAAATTCTTCGTAGTTATTATTATCTTCTTCGTCGTCGTCAAATTCATCCCGGACGAACATCTCTTCTTCGTAGATTTCTTCCGGACTCAATCCGATAAGATCGGCAATTTCTTTTGTGATGGTGTTGTTGTTCATATATAAAGTATATCAGGTCTAGAGGAGGTTGTCAATAATGTTTTTTCTATTTTTTGAAAATTATTTGTAAAAAAGCAAAATGATAAAATTATTTATGATACTTCTAAAAATTCTGGCGGTAGGATAACATTAGCTGGGGAATCTTTAAACATCGGAGAAATATCGACCGGTTTATATCCTGCAAGACCGCAACCGATTGGTGTTAGCTGAAAATCGATATCTTTATTCTCTCTGGCATAATCTAAAAATTCATTAACATAAATTTGAATTTCAGATAATGGAAGAGTTTCGATTACTTCATTCTTTGTAGGAATGGCGTAAGACATAGCAACACGTCCATTTCCAATTCCCCAAACCGCACCACATTTATTCCAAGCAAATTTAGCGGCTCCTGCACCGTGTCTTCCTGCTTTATTAGAACCGAATACGAATACTTGTTTATGATTCCAATCTTTCTCAGTCATATTATATTTTGAACTCCAGCTTATTTTTTTTAAAGTTCCACAACAAAGCGAACACTCTTGACAGGCTTTACATTATAAAACATCTGATTATATTTAATATTGTCATCAGTTTTAAAGTCTCGTAAAGTTTTTTCTGGGTCGTTTAAATCGACGCCGAGCATAGAACCATTCCATCCAACCAACAATAGAAAAGTTTGACTTTCAAGTAGATTGTTCGAATAAATTGTAACCGAAGAATCTCTTGTTATCGATGGTTTGTTGGTTTTGGTTGTTACCGTATATGCCCCCGGTTCAATGTCATTTCGATTAATAGTTACTGGCAATAATTTATTTTCAGAAATTTCTACACTAAACATTTTATCATTCCTCATAATTTATTCGTGAAATTCATCTATTTCAAATTCTTCTATTTCGAATAGTGCGAAGAATTTAAAACTTTTAAATTCTCTACATCTTTCAACATATCGTTCTGCTAATTCTCTAGTAGAAAATGTCCCTCGATTGTAAGAGACCATAGTGTCATTATAATCATCCCAATCGATTTCTTGTCTCGTTTCTTTTACTAAGAAGATAGTCATAATTTTAAATTAATTTGTATAGAGGAAAACTACAAAGTAAACCATCCACTATTTCAGAATGGCAGCAGCACATCTTGCCTTGATCTCGGGACTGCTTTTCACCCTATTCTATCTTTGATCGGTTTCTGCCGGGGTGTTAATCCGCTTTCCTCTACTCTTTTAGTATATCAACTCTGGTTCGGAATGTCAAACTTTTCTCAGAGATAATTTTATAGAGTTTTTCTATAGAGACTTTTAGTTAAATCGTATTGTTGCTTCCATTCCCAATTGTCGTTGATGTACTTATCGAAATCATGAAAATTTAGAGCAATAACATCATCGACTGACCAAGCCAGCGCACCGATTGCAAGGGTGTAGGCTTTTTCATGTGAAACTGGTTTACGTGAAAACTTAGCATTAAACTCAACCAAGCCAGAAGGTTCACCTGCCTTATGACGCTTTGCCATCTTCTTTAAATCAAGACTGAAAGCTTGATTATATTCTTCCATCGTTTCTTTAAAATCTTCTCGGTGCTTTACTAAATTAATATTTAACACCGAGATTAACTTTGACTTATCTACATTAATATCATTCATAATTTATAACCTATTTATCATCAATCTATTTATTAAATTTGTTTGAGTCTGATATATTTTTTTGTTTTAGAAGAATAAGAACTAAGTTTCTTCTTACCATTTTTATTACTATAAGTTGCTTCAGAAATAATTGTATTCTTTGATTCTTGAATGTCTTCTTCTTCTGAATAATTATAATAATCGAATATTGCTTCTGCATTATGAGTAGACACTGAGACCTTATCTTGAATCCAAGCAGGTAGTTCTGTCTTATTCTGGATAATATTCAAAGTCTTCATAGATAAATCTACAATCTTCTTTAATTGTCCAGAGATCATCTCGATTTCGTAATCATCTTCTTCGTTCAAAAGCTTTCTCCTTGTAGCACTAAGTTTTATATGCTCTTCTGCCAGATATTTTCTAGATTTCTTTGCAAGATCAGCATCTGTGCTATACCATGTCTTTCCTTTTGTTAAGAAAGAATTTACTCTTGCGAAAGCCCAAGCTGTTTGTGGTACTCCTGGTCTATGACTAGTTACCCATGCAGCCATTCCACGATTATAGACTTGTTTTAAGATAGAATAAGGAACACCAGAAGCTTCTGACTTCTTCTTCAAGGCAGTTATAGATTTTTTGACTCTTTGTTCACCAAACAACATTTTATATTTCTTGGTATACTTAGATTTTTTAGTAGATTCTTTTGAATCACCAGGAACCTTTTCTGCCTTATCATAATCATCTTTCGTGAAAGGATAAGAACCTAAATTTTTCCAGAAAGACTTTCTCTTTCGTGCAGTAGATTTAGATAAATTCGAGAAAGATTTAAAGGATAGCATATAATATTATTTATTAAAATATTAAACTATCTCCCTTTTATTCATTGTGAATATCATTCACGAAGTTATTTTTGATAAACAGATCTTTTACATATTCCTCAAAATCCTGAATTGAATCAAAATCTTCTAAAGATAGAGAAATGTGGATATTTCGATTATGATCGTCACAGAAATCCATCTCAAACGAAGTTCGAACTTCTCCTAACAAATTATTATATTTCGAAAAATCGTAGATATATGCATTAATGAAGTATTGTGTTATACCTTCAAGAGTTCTTACTCTTTTTTGAAAGAACTTATCACAATTCTTATATAGAGAAGAAGAAGACTCGTCAAATTTAAATTCTCGATAATTATTGTCGAGTAGTTTAGTAATTATTCTTTGCATGGTGTCCGTATTAAATTAAGGAATTAGAGGACCGAAATCTATCTAATATTTCAATTATCTAGTTATTTCTTATAGTCCCATGGAAAAGGTATTGCAAGTGAGTCTCTTGTGTATTTTGCAATAAATCCAAAATAATTGAATAATGAGTGGTGGGACACTTTAATTAAAGTATCCCAAGTAATTCGCTACATTTTTATCCGTTACTAATAAATTTATTTAATTTTTCGGCTTCCTCAATAATATCTTCCGTTGTTGGAAACTTTGGAAAAGTTGGAAAAGGAATAGTTTTATCTAATTCTTTTCGGTGTTCCCACTCATTGATCATTGTATCTCTATTAGAGTAAACTGGATCAGAAAGTATTCCTTGTGCCAGTTTGAGTAATTCTAATCTTACTTCATAAGGTGTCTTGCTCATATTGAGCCTCCTGTGTGTTTGTGTGTGTATTTGTCAGTTAACTGACATTATTATTTATATTTTGTTTCAAAATATAAATTTTCAGATAATGATTCAGGGCAGTGTCGATGTTAATGTTACAAGCATTCATTTCAGCCATTCCCATAATCTGTGGAACTGTATGTTCAGTATGTCCGACGATCTGAAAAAGACCTTCGATCAATTCGAGAGAATACCAATCGATCCAAAGAAGACCACCATAATATTGTCTACCACCACGGTCTCGTCCAGCGTGAAGAAGTGGATGATTTAAATTAATATCGATGTCGAGCGAATCAAAAAAGCTTACTAACGAATCGTGCTTGGTCGCATCAGTAGAAACGGTAAAATGACTAGGATGAATACCAGCATGAGAAAAGAGAACAGACTGTCCAGCAATCTTTTTAAGTTCATAGAGTTTAATTTTGTCGCGGAATTCCTTACTTAAATTTTTTGTAATGTAGTCTTTAGTATTCTGCGAATAACCAGAACAAATATAAGCTTTGTTAGTAGAAAGATAAGAAATGTCGTGATTACCCATCAAGAAGGTATAGCGTGGATTGGCAGCATTTTCATTTAAAAAGGCAACTGTATCTTTCATCTGATGATGATCATCGAACGAATCGAAATAGTCACCATGAAAAATTACTTCTTTGGCAGCTTGGACATCTTCACTTTCGAGAATCTTTTTAAGCTTCGAATTTTTTTGGTGAACGTCACCAATTGAAACGATATAGTTATTCATAATTTTTATTTGACAGAAACAGAAGCAACCTTCATATTCTTGCTATAACGAAGAATAACGGTATAAGGTTTTTCTAATTGTTCTTTGTTGATAAAAGAAAACCCAAGTTGGAAGTCACCGACGAAATCTCGATTGTTATTGAAGGCATCAGTGACTTCCTTCGCGGTCTTGTAGTCACGACCGTATGCAGGGCAGAGTTCGTAAAAGTTGCTCATATAGAAAGTATAGCAACTTTCACGAATGATGTCAAATATTTTTAAAAAAGATTATTCGACGCCGCCATTCCAAATTTCATCAGGAATTTCTTCTGGAATTTCAAATTCGACTTCAAATCGAACATTATTAAATTCTTTCTCGGAAGTGCCATCTTCAAATTCTACAACATCCGTATTAAAAATACGATAAATCTCATCTGAAGCGGAATAACCCCTAGATTCAAGATCAGAATTGATAAGTGCCACAATATCAGATTCAGTATATGTCTTTTTTACTTTTCGTGTTACGTTCATTTTATTTTCCTTTATCTCTAGATTTATTCTATAAAACAATAATTATAATAATTTGAAGAGTACTCTTCAAATTTTATTTATTCTCTTCGACCCATACTCTCATATATTCTTGTAAACCAACGTACCATGTAAATGGTTTATTAAAAACAGAACCAGAAAACATTTTAAAGGAACCCTCGAAATATTTTGGACGTTCTCTTAAAATTTTGGAAGTATCGATATTTTCAGAATTCTTTAGATACTCGTCAATCTCACCAGTGAAATAAACTAAAGGAATATATAACCAAGCCGGAGTCAGACAGATAGCATATTTGTCGGCTACACATAACTTACTGTGAGGTAGATTAAGAAGTTTTGCATAATATCTCGAATGAAGTAAACAAAAGTTTTTCCAGGTTACTTCACCTTTTTTCTTGTCGTCGAAAAGGAAGTGCATAATTTCTGCGCCAAGAATCGGATGATACTTACCATCTGGTCCGTCTATATCTTTCTTGCCGAGATAACCTAAGTCATGGATAAAACAAGCCAGGATAATTCTTGGATCGAGTGTGAAACCTTCTAGTTTCCAATAGGCCCATAGGACAAAAAACGGATGAATGAAAAAACAATGTGCCCCGAGTAATACACTTTTTGTTCCAGTAGTCATAATAAAAATAATATCCTTTTATTTTGGGTGATATCAAATTTAAATCTTTAAAATTATTAGTATTCTCTTGTTATGAAGAAAACAACACAAACGATAAACAATATTAATATCATAAAAAAATTCCTCTTAAATATATTTTTAAAAAACTATCTATTTCAATTTAGATATAGCTCTAATGATCGACAATGCAGAATAGAAGAATAATATTATTATGAGTAGAAGATCGAAATCGTCATTTTTGGATATATTGGCGTGTTCTGATAAAATACAAAAAAACAAAACTGTTGTAATATATAACCAAAATATAACTGATATCATAATTTTATACTAAGAGAAATTTCTGACGATTGGGTCGGCCCTCGAACCCGACTTAGGCTAGTCCAAACGATCTTGCTAAGAATGGACTTGGTTCTTGCTACCACCTGTTTTACCTGATAAACTACCAATCAAATTTAATGGCGATCCCGACAGGAATCGAACCTGTGACCGCACCTTTATCAGTGATGCGCTCTACCAGTGAGCTACGGGATCGAAATCTTGGTGGCCCGTCTGTGAGTTGAACACAGGACCCTCCCGTTATGAGCAGGACGCAATAACCGCTATGCTAACAGGCCACAATTTTATTTAACAACACTATTTATTGTAGAACTTCCACACAAGAAACACTGTTGTAATATATAACCAAAGTAAAAATGTAATCATAATATCCTTTTCCTAGAAAGGTTTGGTGCTTCGATTGGGACTTGAACCCAAACTAACCTCTAATCTGGAGAATCGGGTTTATAAGACCCGTCGTGCTACATTACACTATCGAAGCAAATATTAATTTTGTTTACATGGAGCGAAAATTCGGATTCGAACCGAAACTAATAGTTTGGAAAACTACTGTGCTAACCATTAACACCATATTCGCATATTTTAAAAGATACATTAATTCGGCATCTCCGCTTGGATTCTAACCAAGATCTTATAGTGTTGGAAACTATTGTTTTAAACTATTAAACTACGGAGACCTCGAATATTTATAGAACGTTTGGGTTTGTTACATTAAATAGTGGTGGATTATCAGAAAATCGAATTCTGCGGGGCACTAAGGCCAACTGGTTTACAGCCAATCCCGTCTCCATAACGGACTAATAATCCATAATATGGATTCTTCTGTGAAGCTACAACGAAAGATCCATAACAAAAATATTTATTAACTTATTTTTGATAGTCGTCAACCAACTAGTTGTCACATCCTTAGATTTGATATTTTGAGATTGCCTATATTGTGATACAGTAGACGAACTGTATGCAGGATGTTTGAGGTTACTCTCTCTGTTGTTAGAGATCGGAATGTAAGGAGTTGTTTTTAAATGTGATTCACGTTTCATAATTAGAATTTGGTGC
>Ga0208966_1000408_pt1 | contig 13808 bp, 8 predicted proteins | sample GreLakmeHU45MSRF_FD_187701 | JGI IMG/M metagenome (GOLD analysis project Ga0208966, IMG submission 187701) | Freshwater lentic microbial communities from great Laurentian Lakes, MI, USA - Great Lakes metaG HU45MSRF (SPAdes) | ecosystem: Environmental > Aquatic > Freshwater > Lake | place: Great...
CATCAAAATATGGAGCCGAATTAAGTTCTGAAATTGCTGACATTTATTCCTCTTTTAGAATTGAATAATAACACGTAAGTCTTCGATTTGTTCTGAGTATCTGGAAAGAGGAGTTCTATTTTCCATGTAAAGAACATTACCGCTATTCTTTTCTACCCCAGGAGTCCCTGCTTGAATTGATGTGGGAGTTACAGTAACACCAGCAGAAGAAACAAGTGTTGTGTTAAAAGTTCCTGCAATATTAGTTATAAAAATTTTTCCTAAAGTAGTATCATCAAATACCACAGTTCCAGATGCGGCAGATTGTATTGACATAGCACCACTAACAGTACCAGTATTGGCAACTGAAAGGGTTAAGGTAGTTCCGTTAAAAGAAACAATTTTAGCATCAGAACCAATACCAGTTCCTGAGACAGATTGACCAACAGCAATATTAGTAGCACTGCTAACAACAATAGTAGAAGCACCACTAGTACCTGTTGCAGTAGGTGTTAATGATAATGCTTGAGTAATAGTCGCATCGGATGTATATTGTACTTGTGATGATTTAGATTGAGGAGCATAATTTAGAACTAAACATTGATTTATTACAGCGTCGGTGGCTAGAAATCCATAATAAGAAGTACTATCCGGTAGAATGTCAAAAGCTTGACTTACAGTAAGAATTTTAGTACCACTGTCGTATGCCGTACAAGTTCTTAACTGACCATTTCCTTTACCAGAATTGATATAAATCTTTTTTCCTACGGCTGCAATAGTATCACCTTGATTCAATTTAATTTGAAAATTGCTGGAATTGCTGGTTAGTGATTCTCTTCCTTGTGCTAATTTTAAACTTCCGTTGATTAGAGGATTATTCAATATTCCTAAACGTCGATATTCATTAGTAGCAAGAATTACACCACCTTCGTCACCTTCAAATTTAATCTTAGTCAAAAGATTAAATGCACCGAGTTCTACTACCGGATCTTTACCATGTCCTCCAAATGGAGTGATGATTACTCTTACGGCAGCAGTGGTCCCAGTAAAAGCAGAAACAGTTCCTACACATTCCGAATAACCAAAACCAGGATCGAAAATATGAACCTTTGAAAGTGTACTAGAATTACTCATTCTACATATTGCTTTTAGATTGAAACCATCACCGACAAAGGTAATTTTCGGTGAAATATAACCTTCATAACCAGATGAAACATGTGTAATAGGACTAGCTAATGTTAAAGTTCCAGTTGAGCCACTGTAAGAATAAACAGTTATTTCGGACATTTGTATGATACTGCCATTGGTATCTTTTGTATAAAAAATAGAACCGGCATATGTACCAGATGTAGTAGAAACAGATTGTCCAGTAATTGTTACGGAAGTATCATTGACTCTAGTGTAAGTAAAACCGTCTTGAGCTTCAGTTGTGTCTCCGGCAGTCGGAAGAATAGAATTATATCCAGTGCCAGAATTTGTTACTTTTACATTATAAACCCCACCATTTACTGCTGCTTGAATGATATCCCAGTTATCGGATAAATCATCTTCTTGAAGTGTTCTTAAAGGAAACCAATCGGTAGTAAGAAATTCTGAAGCATCTAAAGGCTTCAAGGTATACATATATTTCCAGATATAACCATCCGGCAAAGAAGTGTATGTATCTGACCCAGAAAATTGAGTAGAAGTTGGTTGAGTCGTGCTCAAAGCACCACTATTATTATTAAGACATTTATATACTTTAAAGTTATCTGTAATAATATAGAAAGGATAATATTCAGAAGAGGCACCAGAAACAGTAATTGTTCGTTTAGTCAAAAGATCAGAAAGATCTATGGCGTTATCATACTCTTGATATCTTCTATTTGCTTGCCAACGATATAGACGAATAACATTAGAGATATTAGAAACAGAAAGTCTCTTCAGATAAAGCATTTCATCATAGGCATCCGCTTCTAATGTGAATGTGTCAAAAACAGAAGGCGGTAATAGATCACCTGACAGCCATGGGGTAGGCTTAGAAGCAAAGAAATATACAGATTCATCCTCGATAGTCTTTGCGAAGTTTCGAAGATTTTTGTGTCTTAATGATGAACTTAGAACTGTAGGCATTTATGTTGTTTTCTCTCTCTCTGTTATTTATATATGCTTTAGAAACAAATATCGATATATGAAATTTTATTTTTTATAGGTTTTTGTAATTGAACCGACTGGGATGTTGGTAGATCTCCAACCAGAATAAAGCAGTTCACCCGAGGTTGTATCAATGATACTACTATCTTTTACTCTTATCAGATCCAAAGTTAAATTTAATGCATCTGATTCTTCATCCGATTCTAAATAAAGTAATTTCAAATGAGAATCATGTTTTATGATTCTGGCCTTATTAGAAACTGTAATAGTAAAACCACTAGAACCTGTTGCAGTATAAGCTCCAGATGCTATTGTGACAGATCCATTAATAGCACCGGTATTGGCAACCGAGAGTGTTATTGTATTTCCATTAATAGAAGACACTGTGGCACCGACACCAATATTAGACCCTGCAACATTTTGACCAACAGCAATACCAGTAGCATTAGTAACGACAATATTAAAAGGACTCGCTCCTGTTGCAGTGACTGTTTTCAAAACTCCATCAGAAGTTATATTAACATTATTTGCAACAGTACCAGTATTGGCAACTGAAAGGGTTAAGGTAGTTCCACTAATAGAAGAAATAGTGGCACCGGCACCGATGTTAGTTCCTGAGACAGATTGACCGGCCACAACACCAGTAACATTACTAACAACAATAGTAGAAGCACCACTAGAACCTGTTGCAGTGACTGTTTTTGCAATTTTATCAGAAGTTATATTAATATTGTTTGCAACAACACCGGAATTGGCAACCGAAAGAGTTAAGGTAGATAAATTAGAACCGCTAACACTAATAGAAGAAACTTTAGCACCGGCACCAATGTTAGTTCCTGAAACAGATTGACCGACAGAAATACCAGTAACTTGTTGTTGGACAGTTTCTCCGTATTCAAATTTTGTGGTTGGGCGATATGTATAATCTAAGTTATAGATATAATTACCATAAGTCGAATATTTATAGTAACTTTCTACGCCTATACCAGCAACAGGAGAAAGAATAGGATAGAAAGAAGCACCACTACCGGTAGAGGTATTCACACTTACGATAGGAGAATAGATATATCCGTAACCACCGGAATTTAATACTGCTAAAGTTATCTGACCACCAGCATCTACTGAACTGATGGACGCCGAGGCAGAACTCCCGTAACCACCCGTAAATGTTATTGTGTCCCCGATTTGATAATTACTACCACCAGAAACCTTAAATAATTCAATAATTGAAGAAGAATAAAAATCTTCATTGGGTCCAGATCCATCCGAGCTTCCATTATATAAATCTGGATAGATAAAGTATGTCGATTCACCCGGAACTATAGTTCCTGAAGCATCATTTTCGAAAGTTATGGTATTATTGATTTCGTTATATTCTGCGATATTCAAAACACTATTAACTCCACCACCAGAAGTTATGATTAAATTATAGTACTGATATAAATTATTCTGTAGATAAAAATATTGTGAACCAGAACCAGTTGAAGTAATATTAACATAAATGTTATTAACCGCATTAGAATACGTTGAACACAAACGAATATTATCTACGTCTACAACCTTTACATAATAATTTGTTGCAGTAGTCAAACCACCAATTACGGTCAATGAGTATGCGTCATAAGTTAATTTTGTTCTATCGGTTAAACCATGATTGGTTATCAATATGGTATCTGTAGTAGTATTGACATCAGTAGAAGTAACTATTTCAAATTTCGTTTTTATTACAGGATTTAAATTATATGCCGGATCATATGTAGAAAGCCCAATATTTTTTGTTCCGCTATTATAGGAACTAACTATAAAATTCTGCAATAATCTATATTGAATATCGGTGCAACCAGAAGGAAGAGTAACAGAACTACCCAAGGTAAATGTTTTAGTGGACCCATTATAATTAGTAATGGCCCGAACTAATTTATTCCCGGCAGATACTCCATTAGAAAATGTAATGATAATAGAATAATGGATATATTCATCATCTTGTACAGACAATCCAGTATCATTAAAAATTATGGTCGAAAATGTACTACCAGGAGTTAACCCGCTTTTTGTACCGATAAAATCTTGAAAGAATTGAGGCATTTCACTATAGGCATTTCTTTCAATATCATTTACAGTCGGACCAAGCATAGCTTTACCCGGATCTAACTGCGAAACATGAACAATTTTTGTTTGAGCCGAATAATTATAAGTGTGATAAGCTAAAACAGTAGTTCCATTCGGATAAGAACCATTTTCGTGTGAAGGTGGAGTCGAACCGAGATTACCAGATTTTATTACTTTATAGAAATCGCTAGATGTAGCAGATTGTATTAAAATAGTACCACTAACAGTACCAGTATTGGCAACTGAAAGGGTTAAGGTAGTTCCGTTAAAAGAAACAACTTTAGCACCGGCACCAATACCAGTTCCTGTGACAGATTGTCCGACAGCAATATTAGTAGCACTGCTAACAACAATAGTAGAAGCACCACTAGAACCTGTTGCAGTAGGTGTTAATGATAATACTTGAGGATTAATGTATAAAATTATATCACCGACTAAAGCACTGCTACCAGAAGACCAAAATTTAAATCCTGGGTTATGATAAGTAAGTAAAAGTTTTCCATTTACTACAGTACCTGAAGTATGTGTTGGGGCAGTTTGTCCAAAAATACCAGAAATATTTGCATTTGTAGTACCTGTTACTTTATAGAAATTAGACCCATAATAAATTATATCACCAATATAACCAATGTGGTAATTAAAATATTTTAGGAGCAACGAACCATTAGAATAAAGACCTTCTGGAAATGTAGGGGCTGTCTTACCTGTGGTTCCGTTATTCATCGCTATATAATAATTACCCAGATGTTGTATAATATTATTAATAGAATATGAGGTTGATTCTGTCCAAGCAATAGGAGAAGAAGGAAGACCGGCAAACCAAGAATACATAAAAAATGGTTCGCGTAAGTTTGCTATTCTTCTTATATCAATCTTAGTATATGACTTTATATATTCATTGTAATCAGTAGTAAAAAGAGCATCTCTTCTTACTACTATTCTTACAACTGATCCTGGTTTAATGATACTGTTAAATCTAATAGTATTGGCATTTAAAAATGTGAAATCTGATGGCAGCAGATTATCTGCCGAATATCTTTGTAATTTTCCGTTTAAAAATACACTTGCTGGTCTTTCTGACACCCCAATAAATATCAATGATGCCGTATCATTTACTTGTGGTCCTACTATACTAATGGACGGTTGGGTACTACCAAGAGTTCCAGCAGTAGAAACTTCGAATAAGTAATCAAGACCATTAGCAACAATAGATATGATTGTTTTAATAGCGACAGCGAGACCCGATTGAAAAGCTGTAGATGTAGAGGTGTTCAAAACCGGTTTAACAATAAAGAAATCAGTTATGGCTGTATCATTATTATCTACAATGTAAGTATAATTATCCAATGTAGGATTGAAATTATAACGATCAAGATACAAAGAATCTTCTTTAATTGAAAGAATTTTAGAAAATAATTTCAAACCAGCCGGATGAATCATGGTATTAAGAAACTGCCCAAAGATATTAGCCGATTGATCCGAAACAATTTCGTAAGAAAAATCTTGATAATATTCAGAATCTTGTATTTTTTTCGCAGAAGAAAGTTGACCATCGGTACCAATATAGATACCCTCATATACTAACAACACCCCTAGAGTTGCTTCGAAAGTCGCACCCGAAGCCCCTACGACATTAGTGGTAAATACTGGTGTGCTTGCATAATCAAACCCAAAATTATCAATTTTATAATCTAGTATTTTACCAGTATCATCAACTGAAGTGACTTTGGCCAAAAAAGAATTGGTGGATGTAATTTGATCACCAATTTTATAACCAATACCACCAGTTAATATTTTTAAAGATTGAATGCATCGTTTTGCCGAACCAACAACAATATCCTTACTATTATCCAATTTGAATAGTAATATTGACTCACCAGTTATATTAAATTCGCCATTTATATCAGAAAGTTTCAATTCTCTCTTAAGCGAACCACCACCAGTAATTGCAATATTATCGATATCTTGGATAATAGCGGTGGCACCAGAAATGGCTCCGATAATTCTTTCACCGAGATAAAGTTCTCTGAATTCTTCTATGGAGATATTACTTTCTGTTACTGTTGGTGTTATTCTAATTACTTTATCAACAGACCATTTACCGTCCGAGACACGCAACATATCCGTCTTAGGATAATAAAAAGATACATCAGAATTAAATAGGATTCGAAATAAAAATTGAATTGATTTCTCAGTACCTTTTGATTTGTAGAATTGTTTTGAAAATTTAATGAATTTCTGAACATCTACTTCATTATAATTAGTTGCATTATCATCACGATAAAGTTTCTGTGGTATTTGAGGAATTAACTCTTTTCTTATAAGATCGACAAATTCTGGAATTGACTCGTCGATATCTCTAGAGTTAATTGTCTGTGCAATTGCAGAATTTATATTACCTAATTTAGTAGTAGTAACTACTTCCAATAAAGCACCCGATCCACCACCACCAGAAACTACTACCTTTACTTCATCTTCTTCGGTATAATTGGAACCAAAATTTGTTACTATGATTTTATCAATAGAACCAGAAACAATCAAAGCAGAAGCAGCGGCCTTACTAGCACCAGTTCTAGGATCATTGATAAATTGTTGGGTGTTCTGGTCCTTTACTTGGAAAGAAACAGAAACGGAAGTGGCACCTCCATTAGCAGAAATGAAGGTATAAAAAGAAACATTCCCTGAGGTATGTGTGGGCGGGGTATTATTAGAAGTACTAGTAGAAGTAATTAGATAAACGTTGCCACCGTTGGTGGGATATACTACTCTAGAACCTTTCTTAAAAGTAGTATTTGCAGCCCAAGCCACTATAGGATTATAGTTACTTCCGCCGGATAATACTTTTACCGCAATAATTTTACCGGCTTCTTGTTCAAGAAATAAGTAATATTGTTTTATAAATTCGGCAAATAATGGATATTCTTCTAAAATAAAACCAGGAATTTGTTCGTCGATGAATAGTGATTTATTTTGATGCATTTTTCTACTTTACTTTCATGGTGATTGAAACGTCAGAATCTAAAATAGTCAAAATATTATTTCTCAATGAGATAATATCATAATCTTTTGTTTCGCAAATTAAATCGATAGTCTGGTCGTCATTTACAGTTTGTGATGGTTTAAAGTCTACCAGACGAACCAAACCAGTTATATAGTTAATTTCGCCGGAATCATTTTTAATAATGATTTTTTTACCATCGGCTGCTGAATATTTATAAATGACTAACTTACCAAAATAATCATCTTCAATGAAAAAATCTGATGTAGAAAGTCCCAAGGAAGAATCCGTTTCTGCTTTAAATGAATTTGAAGATTTAAATGAACCTTCTTTTATTGCATTTTGAAAGTTTATTAGATAAGTGTTTGTTGTTTCTAAATAGACTGGAATATTCTTTTTTAATTTTATTGTGGTATAGTTAGAAACAATAGAATTTTCTGATTGGTCAATCATATAAAGAAATTTTGAATAATTGAAACGTGTTCCGAACTTAGAAAAGGTTTCTGCATTATACAGAGTTATATTCTGTCGAATCGAATTTTCAACTTCAGAAGAAGAAAGAAGTGTTTGTTTAGGATCGAAAACAGCACTAATATTAATCAGAAGAAATATATATTCTGGGTCAATAATTTCGGGAATTATAGTAACGACATTTTTATTTTTTATTATGTTATTCAGGATCTCTTGTTTTACTGAGTTAGTAATGTAGAAACCTTTCTTTGGTTTGAAAGAAATAAAGACTTTTCCATATATCGGCGGTACATTATCCTGTCCACCCCACACAGAAATACTATCGGCCTGTGGATAATCTCTTTCGAGAAAAAATTTGTAGTCGTCTGCCGTAACTGCTCTACCTTGTGTAGAGAAATTGTTTGCAGCATTTATTCTTATTGAATCAATATCCTCTTCGACGTCACCACCATAAGAAGTAACAATACTATTAAAGATAACCGTCGAATTTGGAATCGTAGCAGAGATTGTAGATAGAAGACTTATAGACGTTATATCATTAGCTGCGTCTCCAGAACTTGTCTGGAATGTAATAGAAACGGTAGAACCCGCCAGTGGTTTTCTACCAAGAATTCCATCCCCGAATTGAATAACATAATTTTTATCAGTAGATTCGAATAGATAATAGTGTGTATCTTCGGGAGAAAGTGTAGTAATATCTGAGATAAGACTATAAGTAGTAGTATCTATTTGACCAGAAGTAGAATTTTCTTCAACTAAAACTTCTATGGATTCTGTATCAATATTGAAATTATTAATATAGAATTTCTCAGTAGAAGAACCATTTGAAGTGTATTGAATAGTAATTTTAGAACCTTCTTTCAGAAATACATTATTGAATGTATATTGTGATCCAGTCGAAAGTGCAGTATAAGCTTCTTGTGGTTGGAATATAAATGAAGTGCCATCCCTTTCGCCTACAAATTTTACCGATTTATTTAAAGTAAGAGCAGTATTCGCGGCGTCTGTAGTAGGAATCGAAAAGGAAACAACCATCGTAGAAGATTTCTTAGATCGTGGTGTGTAACCTAAATTTTTGGCAATAGAAACAACCGAAGATCTTAATTGAGCCGTATCAAGAAAATTTTCATTCAAAGCCATGTTTAGATATACTGCATTATAATGGGTATTATATGCAAGGATATCCATCACTAGCGAAAGTCCACTACCCCGGTAATTATAATCAGAAAAAGTAGAATTATTGGCAATAAAAGAAGCAATATTCGCTCGAATTGTTTCGAAATCTAGTTCTGAAATTTCTCTTGTTTTATTGTCGGCCATTTATCTTACTCTCTCTAAATTTATATTGATAGTTACTATTTCTTCGACATTGACAACATAGAAAAAAACTGTTATTATCAAAGCATGTGATTGTATATTTTCTTTGACATCGACTTTAATAATCTTGGCTCTTGGTTCATAATTACTTATAACATCTTTGATACTTTTCTCTAAAAGAATACTAGTTTCCGGACCGAAGTTTTCAAACAGCGAAAAATAAACTGCCGAACCAAGTTTAGGATTAAATAATCTTTCATTAAAATCAGTAAGGATCAGGGTTTTTACAGAACGCTTAACGGCATCGATATCTGTTAGTATATAGATATCATTATTAGAAGGATTCTTTCGGAATGAAATATCGATATCTTTATATCTATTAGAAATTATCTTGTCGTTGATAGTAATCATATGATATATTTATCTAGAAGAAATATTAAAGAAAAGGAATTTTTGGAATTCTTTTAAGACTAACGGCGGTCGCATTCAATGTATTAATAATTAAATTTATACTATCATAAAGTTGAACATATTGTGAATTCTTAGGATCAAGGAATGCCGGTAACTGTGGTAACTTTTTTTGTCCTTTTCGTTTTGAATTAAATAAGGTTTTAATCTTAATTATATTTTTAGCCATGCTCTTAATTTGATCTACTGATCCGACAATGTTATTTGTGATACTGACCGCAGTCTGGATTTGATTCTGAACTTGATTAACTTGCGAAAGCACCCCACTTATATTTTCGACACCGACCAAAGAATTAGCACCTGCCAAATCGGTGGCAATTTGAGCAAAAGTAGTAACCGAACCAATGCTGGCCGAAATATTAGAAACGCCTTCGCCGAGTCGTGAACCAAAAACTGAAAGATTGGAAGCCAATTCAACTCCGGTGTTAGTTATTTGTGGTATATTTCCACTACTTATTCTTTCAAATGTTGCTATGTTAGTAGAAAGACTTCTAGTCTGTGAATTAAGTACACCGGATAATGTATCCAATCTATTAAGAAAGTTAGGATCACCCGAAGAAAGATTCTGAATGGTGGTGACTGTATTCCTTACATTATTTAATTCTCCTACAGAAGAAGCCATGGCCGAAGTTATTTCCGAAGAAAGGATACCTTGCGAGTCCAAAACATCCAAAGTGTTATAAAGAGCTTCATTTATGGTTCGCCACGAAACACCTCGGTTTATGAAAGGTGCCAGGATTGCCGCAGCTTCCATTGCAACAGTAATCGCTCTTTGTTGTTTCAAACTAAGAGTTTGGCTTTTCGCTAGGAGTGACGCGAAAATAGCTGAACTTGTAGGTATATTAGGTATCATATATTTTTTATGGATTAAATGTGAAGATCTTACTCGGAATTGTCTTCGGGAAATATCTCTGAACACTAGGAGCTTCTAGATTTACTCTTGTTGTAGAAGCTACATTGACATACCCAGCCATACTTACCATTTCTAATATTTTATTGGTTTTAATTGTAGTATCATTAAGCGAACCGACTGTAGTTTTATTAGTCGAGTTTACTGAAGTTTCAAAGGCATTAATAACAATTGAACCGATTGCTGACATCTCACTAGAAATCAATGATGTGATGATAGTGCTACCTAATTCTGAAGAAATATTAACGTTTTGTTGAGAATTAATACCAATAGCCAACGCCGACCCCAAAACAATATTTCCTCCGAGAGAATTAACAGTACTGTTTTTGGTAGATGTCATGTTAATGTTTTCGGCTGAAATAGTGAGATCTCCACCTGCGGATAAATAAATATTTTTCTCGGCGGTAATCGAGAGATTATTATGACAATAAACAGAAGCCTCGCCTTTTACTATTATAGTAGCTTTTTCGTTTGCTTCAATGTTGATATCCCCTCCGGCATAGATATTAATTCTACCGTCTACTGTAACATTACAAGAACCAGAAATATAAACTCTGTCTTCACCAAGAACAATAGTATAATTTTCACCATTTATCTTAGTAAGTTTATTTGCCTTTTTTTCGCCGCCATCATCTACTTCATAAATTTCATAGAAAGTTCCTAGCTGATGATATTCATGAATTCTAGTGTATCCTTTTGTATCGTCCCATTCTTTTATATGTCCAGATTCACTTTGGGTGACATGATTAAAAGGATACTTTGTTTTATAAACTGGAGTCGGTTCTGACCAAGTAGTGTCATCGCCTTCTTCTCTGGCCCCACCATTTTCACTTACCCCTTCTAATGCGACAGGAACATCAGTCTTTAATTTATCACGACGTTGCTGGATTACAGTTTCTGAGATCTTTTCGTTTCTAGCCAAACGATTAGTGTCTGGTTCTTTTAGATATTCATTGCCAGGATAAAACCCAGTCGGATCAGAGAAACCAACCTGAGCATTATATTTTTTCTCTGGGATACCACCCAATGTACCGAACACTACTGGTTCTTGACAATTTTCACCATCTCGGAAGAATCCTACTACCCAAGTTCCTTCTACTGGTCCCATGGGAGTTTGACCAATACCATTCATCGCGGCATTGGTTATAGGTGTAATAGGAAAGGCCCAAGGCAATTCTTTTGTCGGTATCTTATTCTTATTTTCTGTATGAAGACCTAGAATTCTAACTCGCAATCTACCAAGTTTAAGTGGATCAACTCTATCTTCGACAACCCCTTGAAACCAAACGAAACGATCAAAACCCAAAAAGCCATTTGTATTCGCCATTATTTACTAACCTTCTGTTTAAGAGAATCTCTTGCACATTCTAATGTAATTTTGTAATCATTCTTAGAAAATGTATGACGTATAGCAGTTATTAAATAATTTCCAGAATAATACTTATCAAAGCTTTTTTCTCCGTCTGGTTCAGGCGAAGGCAATTCGAAATTAATAATGTCACCAGATTCTAAGATACCGTCACCAGGAAGAACAATTCTAATTTTATAGTTATTAAGAGATTGAATCCGATTCATTCTACTTAAAGAAACTTTATCGAGACCGTTAGGACTTTCTTTTGTTCCGATACTAGTCATTACTCTTCTCGATTCTTCGTAGTCGGTGAAGCGGTTTTGTTTACGATCTGGATTTCCTACGAATAATTTTTCTGCTGCCAAATGGTTAAATTTACCAAATTCATTTTCATAATTGAATTTGGTAACAGCCCATTCTTTTTTTGTTATGTCGTGAGTTATCATCTGACTATTAAATAAACCATTTTGATTATTTTTCATAACATCGAATGAATTGATTACTTCATAATTCATTGCATTAGAAAAAATCATGTCGTAAGGTCCGTCTGGAGAAGAATTGTGTCCTGACAAATTAAGATTAGAAGGACGGAAAAATATTGTTTTTCTTTCTCCATATGCCAAAAGATCGTCGAGAGAAAGAAACCAAAACTTAGAAGTCACATCTTCATTATACTTACTCTTGATATATCCTTTTCTGTCTGAATCAGTTTGACCGTCATTATATAATGTTTGAAAAAAGAAGAAAGTAGAAGTATTATATTTGGATGAAACACTTCTCGCGGCAAGCCAATTTATTGCCATTAAAGGATTCCATTTAGGTATTATTATCTGATGGGTACCGATTGTTTCTTCTAACTCATAACTATCTGGTGAGCCAAAATTTTCGAATATATTCTCGATAATATCTCGATATGTTTTATCTTTATAGGATTGGCATATTACAATATTTCTATCCATCACACCTTCCTGCGAAATGAAATGAATTTCGTAATTTTGAGCACGATCATTAATCAAAGTTTTGTTTTTTATATCGGTTACTCGCCCTAGAAATTTCACATTATTATCTTGTTCATCTTTGCCCCATTTACCGTCTACATATAACTTAAAAGTAGGTAGTCCAAGTTCTATATAAATTATTTCATTTCCCATAATCGGGAGACTATTCTGACCAGAAATTAAATTGTTGGCATCAGTTACTGTTACGAAACCAGTAATTACAGGAAAATATATTGATTCGAATATGTCTATCTGTGTGAAAACATTAGAAAAATCCACACTCTGAGCAGTTTCTTCAGAAATTACTATAAGACTTTTTATCGAATAAGTTCCTGGTTGAATTTTTTTATTTGGCATGTTTTATTTAATCAGATTTTTGAAATTTTCGAGAAAGGCAGAAAGTGCTTGTTCTTGTATAACTAATATATTTCTTTTGTCTTCGTTTAGTTTTATTTCATAATCATACATTGATATTGTTTTTTTCATAAGAATACCATTGTCATATTGCGAAGTTATATTATACTTAGATTCGGGAACTTCATAAAAAAATGTTTTGTCTTTAGTAGAATCTGTAGAATATAATGAAGAATCAGGTCTGATGTAATATTTAAATTGAACTGCGGCGGTGGCTATAGAACCATATTTTTCTGTGATATATTGTTGAAGAATTCTATTAGAAATAGGAAAATCAAAAAATCTATCGAATCTATTATTAATCAACATAATAGCCCAATAATAATTCACCGTCCCGTACAACTTCTCAGAAACGTCTTCGATGCTTTCGTCTTCTTTCATTGTGTAAGTATAAAACACATTCTTGTCATCTATAAGATTTTCTCTTCTTACTACTCTAGAAGTTATGTTCCTAAGAATTAAATAATTATTAGGATTTATAAAATCAGGATATCTTACTGAATTAAATTGATTAAAATATGGCATGGTTATGTGTTAATCGGATCTGTAACTTCAACCTTAGTTTCAATAGATTGTTGAATTTTATTGATAATTTCTTTGGTTAGAATTTGTTTCTCTTGGAACTTCAAAGTAAGATCAATATCCACCGGGGCAAATGTG
>Ga0208966_1000409_pt1 | contig 13782 bp, 16 predicted proteins | sample GreLakmeHU45MSRF_FD_187701 | JGI IMG/M metagenome (GOLD analysis project Ga0208966, IMG submission 187701) | Freshwater lentic microbial communities from great Laurentian Lakes, MI, USA - Great Lakes metaG HU45MSRF (SPAdes) | ecosystem: Environmental > Aquatic > Freshwater > Lake | place: Great...
GTAATCTTTTTACTAATTGGTGACCCTGCTGGATCATCAATAACTAAAAGCAAATCTGTGTTTGCTGGTGCAGTCAATGCTGTTAACTGCGTTACTTTTTTATCTGCCATTTTTCTTCCTTAATGTTTTAAACCCAACTGAATGGGAATGCTAATCCTGGGACTCAGGTCAATATTGAAAATTAACTGTCTTCTGCTACAGTATCATCAGGCGCATCAGAAGATACACCAGCACCTAGAACCACCAATGTTTCTGTTTTGTGTCTTGTTCTGCTGTGCATGTCTGTGTATGTAACATACTTGTTCCATCCTGGTGTGCTAAGACCACGAATTTTGTTATTTGCTACGCCAGCTTCAGTTGTGTCGATACCGATAATATTGTTAGCAACAATTTCGGCTGTCGGCACATAAACTGGTGTATCTTGACCAGTAATTGTTCCAGCAGATACGTTTGCCGCGTCCCAAGCAGTATCAATAGTCAAAGTATTGGCTGAAGCAATTCCAGTAACTTTTCTTCTCTTTCCATTGATGACTAGTGCATCACCAATATTAAGTTGTGTAGTAAATACTGTGTTTGCATTACCCGTAACTGTTGTAGAACCGTTAGCTACGCTAACTGTTCCTGTAATTGCGAATGAATCTCTTGTTCCCCATAGTGCCATGGTGTTCTCCTTTTATTAATATCCTAGTTTTCGTAATTGTGAAATAGTGTTCATACTATTTATATGTCGTATTCCAATTCCGCCCTTCGCAACCCACTCTTTTATGTTTTTTTCATAATCGTCAATCAAAAGATTGGGGGTTCCGTCTTTGCTTAGTGCAAATTTCTGCTTATTCTCTCTTGGAACAAGATAAATCTGTTCAACATTACCTAAATTTTTTCTAATCCATTCAAGTTTCTCAGGCTTGCAAGTGGCCATACGCTTAGAAGGCGTAGACAATATGTAAGGCTGATGAGGCTTGATGTATCTCCATAACATCATTGCGTCAGGCATAGGTTCTAAGTTAGCCCAAAACTTTGGTACTTTACTTAGTGCTTCCCATTTAGCATCCTTTTCTTCTTGTGGAAAAGGTTGTAATCCCTGTGCTGTCAATACTCTATTGGCACCGCCAATAAAGTTGACTAACACTTGATCCATGTCACAATAAATTTGTGGCAATTCGTTATTCATTTTATCTCGCTGGTTCTTTCAATTCAGGATTGATTTCAATTGGTTCTCTTTTACCAGTCAACATATCACCCTTTTTAATTGTAGACTTGTTAGGCATTTCTTCTTCTTTCATTTTCTTTTTTACGTCTTTGAAAGACTTCTTTCTGGCTTCAAGAACAACTTCTTCTTTGTTTAAAAGATTAGAATAGCGAACTGCTTTCTTCAAGTCTTTGCTTGCGTTTGCATTCTTTGGATCACCTGCTTTGTCAAAATGATCGTCTGCTTTAGCTTTAGCTTGCATACCACGCTTGATTGCTTTGATCTTGTCAACAACACCTTCGTATGTTTCTTCTACATTAGCCTCTGACATACCATGTTTTTTCTTTAAGTATTTTACGACTTTGCGGTCATACTCATCAGCAGGTTTTTTAGGAAGACGATCTCCAGCATTAGCTTTTGAAACCATTTTATCTATGAATGATTGAGACTTATTCTTACCAGCCGTTTGCTGTAATTTTTTTCTAGCAACCATAGCTTGTAAAGCAACAGATGACTTATCACCATCAGTCATTTCTTCCATGTCCTTTGGCTTCTTACCATCTTTCTTCATTGCGATAGCGATAGCCGCTTGTTGTGCTGGAGATGCCGCTTCGTTTTTGCCTTTTGCTCTGTCTAATGCGCCAGATTCTGGTGCGCCCTCTTCGCCAGGCTTTCTCATGCGTTCGTTTGAGCCTGCCGCGATTCTCTCACGCTTTGCACGAATGTTTGCCCAAAGACCAGGACCAGCTTCTGAAATTTCTACTTCTTCAATGTACATGTTCAATTCATACTTGTGATTGTCCATATTGTACACTTGCATTTGCAATTTCTTCTTAGATGGTTTGCCATCTTTCATCAAATTGATTGAGAATGAATTTGTTTTACCAGATGATGGCTTCTTAGGACCAGTAGCAACTTTGTCGTGCCAATCGTCCATGTCTACTTCAAAGCCACGCTTCTCTGCTTGCTTGATAGCGGCTTGTACTGCTGTAGAATAATCTTTGTGATAAACTTCGTAGTCAGATTTTGCTTCATCCATACGACCAGTTGACGCCATTCTTTCTTTGCGTCTTTGTGCGGCAAAGTCAGCGCCCTGTGGCTGTTTCTTTTTGCTACGTAGTTGTGCTAAGTCTGAACCATCAATCTTACCATTATTGTTTTTATCAAGTGCTTTTTGTTTTGCTGATAATTCTTCACCACGTAACTTCGCTAAATCAGAACCATCAATCTTGCCGTTCTTATTCTTGTCGAGTGCTTTTTGTTTTGGTGACAACTCTTCAGTTTTCTGCTTTGCATCATTGTCAAATTGTTTTCTAGTTGCTTTCATAATGCCAGAGAAACGCTTGTTGCCTGTCTTTGTGTCGCCTGCTTTGTCTGCGGCTGATGCGTTTTCACCAGCTTTCTTTTTATAGTCTGCTAGTTTGTTTGTAGACAATTCATCAATAGATTCAACTTCTTCTTTAATATTGACGGGTTTGTCTTTATAAACAGTACCAAGACGTTTTGCACCAGATGCTGATAAAGAATTACGTCCACTAGAATTCATTGTATGGTTAACATCATACCCACCAGATTTATGTTTATATACTTCAATACCATCTAAGCTATCACGATGTGTTTTAACTTTATCCTTGGCATAAGCAATTGCTTGATCTAGTTTTTTAAATGAAGCAACTTCATCAATAGATTCAACTTCTTCATTTCTTTTGATATTACCTTTTAATTTGTTAACATCTTGTTTGTTTGCTTTTCCTGCGCTAGTTACACGGGCTGGACTTCTGTGTGCGAGTTTATCATAGGACCCAAGAGTATGACCTGGTCTTGCATAGTGACCTTTAGCATCAGCGGCACCTTGAACTGCGGCCGCAGATTTTGCATCTTTGGTTTTCTTAGCACGATCTGCAAATTTTTGAGGATCGTGTGACTTACCATAAGAATAGTCTGCATCAGGATCGGAAGCGGCGTGTGCGGCTTTAGCTAAAAGTTTCGTTGAAATTTCATCAAGCTGAACGTCTTCTTTCTTCATGCTCTTTCTAAGAACACGATTCTGTGCAAGTTTAGATACGAACTTGATTTCAGCGCCAGCAAGAGATTGCAAAGTTTTCAAATCTAATCTATCAAGCATAGCAATCAATTTCTTGTATGTGTCACTCGCTGGATCAATTCCATTAATCTTAGAGTACTCTGCTTTCAAAGCGGCAATCTGAGATGGACTAAATGACTCACCAATGTCCTCTTTGACACTCAAAGATTTCTTTTGTTGTTGGAGTGCGGCACGTTCTTTCTCTTGCTTCAAACGTAGCTGAATTGCTTTTAAAGTTATTTGGGCACGTTTCTCAGACTGCTTTGTGTCTGCAACTTTTGTTCCAGAACCAACTTCCGCTTCTTGAATATTATCTGTCATTTATATCTCCTAAATTAACTATCTACTTTAGCGCCTGCACGCCATTGATGACACGACCAGTATTTTGCTTTGTACTTTGGTCCTGGGTCATCATCACAACCATGTCTTGCTCTGAAACTTGCTCTACGGTCTGGATCATCACGCTTGATTTCCATGTTGGGATCACCAAAACGAACAACAACTACGTTGCCATTTGGACCCATAGTGTAGACACCAAACTTCTTAGGACCATCAGGTGTTCTAAATGGATCATTCAGCTTAACAGACTTACCCTGATATTCTGCTTCGTTTACAATTTGTTCCCAATCAACATCTTCTGTGATTCCATCTTCGCAATCACCGCAACATGTTTCTTCGGATTGTCCTGGTGTATCTTTTGCATACTGCTTACGCAATGCATCTGTGCCCCACTCTAATGCTTCAGCAAATTTAGAGAACTCTTCGTTCTTGTTTACCTTAGACGCTAAGTCTTTATCAGCATCACCCCATGTACCAGAACCTTTTGTGATGAACGAATTCACTCTAGCAAAAGCCCATTGCTGTGGTGTTGTTCCTGGACGATGCCCACTTTGCCATGCGGCCATGCCACGATTGTAAACTGCTTTGAGAATGCTATAAGCAATGCCAGACTTTTCTGATTTCTTTTTCAAGCCTTCAATTTCTTCTAGAATTGGTTTGAAGTCTTCATATGCATCACCATATTCATCTACTGACATTTCGCTTGCATACATATCCAACTCTGCGCCAGAGAATTCGCCATCGTCATCTTCGTCTTCATCGCCTTCGGCATCATCTTCGTAGTCAAAGTCATCTTCAAATTCTAAGTAATCACGTACTGTTGAAATATAATCAGCCGCTTTAGTAATCTTAGATAGAACCCAAGCATCTGGCTCTTCATCCATCTGATCCATCATTTCAAGCAATTCTTCTGCGTCTTGAATCATGTTAGACACTTCAATCTGTGCCATTGAAAGTCCATCTGTTTCGTCATAGTCATTGTACTCATCTTCTTCGCCCATGAGTTTCATACCAGTAACGTCTTGAATCATTTTCCATGCAGCCGATTGATTCTTATCTGCAATAAGTTTTTTGAGTTTTTGTTTTTGTTCTGGTGTTGCAACTTGGAAAAACTTCATCATCTCCATTGCACCAATGTTGCCTTTGTATGGTGCTTCAGCCATTGAGCAATCTTTCATGCCATGCTGTTCACACATTGTGCCTTCTGTGGTATAATTACATTTTAGATATGCTTCTTTAACAGTATTGAAATATGCATCTGCTTCTTTTTTGCTTTTGAATGTTTTTGTTTGGCTGGCTAAACTTCCTGTCACTTTATATTCAACATGATCTGTTGTTCTTCCAGCAGGCATCGAAATCTTTTCAATTTTTGGTGTTGTCTTCGTTGCAGGAATAATGTACTTTTTAAATCTATCGTCAACAGCTTCTTTTTGTAACTGAGTCTTTGTCATTCTGAACAATGCATCACTTGACGTTACCATATCAAGTAGCGTTGTCAACAAATCATTCGTGACATTGCGCTCAGACGGATTCAACATGTCACCAGATTTTAACTTTTCAACAGAACGTTTGATAACTGCAAGAGATTTTGTGTCTGCTAATCCTAAACGAACCAATTGGTCTAGTCTAGAAATTTCTTTTCTGTCTTCTGGTGTCTTTACTGCTTCACCGTACATCTGTTTGAATTTGAGTGTATGCTTTGATTGTTGCATACCTTTTTCTCTAGCTTCTTTGTCACCAGGCGCATCATTGTATGCACTCTTATCTGAATCCGATTTGGGTCCAGTTCTTGCAAAGTGTGCCGCTCTAGCGTCTTTTGTGTCTTTGTCTAAGCCAGCATAATACGTTTTAGGCTGTGTTCCGTCTTTCTTCGCAACATCTTTGTCTTGCGGTACAGTTGGTTTCTCAACAATGAATTCTGCAAAGATATGATTCAAATCTTCTTTTCTCATCATCATGTTTTGCTTACGTGCAATCTCTTTACTTCTAGCGGCTGGCACTAAACGCACTGCAAACTTTTTAATTGCAGGCAACATCTTTTGCAATCTCTTATCGACTGAGATTTTTTCTCCAGTACCTAAGTCTGCATAGTTCTTACCACCCGCAAGGCGCCCTCTGAAGAATTGATATGCCATTTTAGCGGCTCTTCTTTTCAATCTCTTAGGATCAGCAAAACGCTTTGCTTGCATTGCTCTTGCTCGTATTAGACGTTTTTGAATTCGTTTGAATTGTTGCGCTCTTTGTCTACGCTGTGCATATCCAAGAACTGCTTCGTCTTGTTGTTCTAGTTCTTCTTTCAAATTCATTCCCCTTTTAACTGCATCAAACAATGCTTTGGCATCCGAGTCAGATAATTTTGATGGCACACCTTGTTTAAAACTGTTGAAGTCATCAGACGTAACAAATCCACGCATTTTAGAACCTGACATACCAGAAACACCCTCTGCATCTGGATCACGTTCGCCTGCTGAGACAACTTCAATAGTTTTAAAAGTGAAATCTTTTCCATTGTACTTATTAAGTAAAGCCTTAAACTCTGGAATTCTATCACTACCGACAACAACAATTAAATCATCATACTTGCCACTAAGTTCTTTTGCAACTTCAATGATTGTTCTTGCAGCCGAATTTTGAACCATTGGTCCAAATGCTTTCTTTGCAAACTTAACTTTAGTATTAAAGTCTAGTGGATCTTTTTTTGGATTTGTGCTGTGCGATAGATACAGTTTAGCATCAGCGTTGCGCTTTTTTGCTTCTGATTTGATTTTGTCGGCAAGTTTTTCGTGACCATTTGTCATTGGGTTCATGCGCCCGAATGAGACTACAACTTGCGATTTTGTTGCTTCCGTTAAAGAAGCCTTGAATGTTTTCATATTTTTAGAGTTTTCCGTAGACTTATCTGTTCAGGTTTGCCGTAGCCTAACTGTGTTATAGTTTATTTATAATTTCATATATCTTTAGCTTTTGACCCTATTAATTTTTTTGGCATAATTAACACACGAACGCCACTGTATGTTTTTCCTTCAGATTCATAGTTTCTGCCAGAAGTGTATCTTGCGGCAATAATAGTTGTGTAATCACCAGCCATAAATTCTTTTACGTCAGGATTATAACTTGCATGTGCAGTAAAGTCTAATTTGTGTTTGTCGCCAGCCTTTGAGAATTTAACATCGCCTTGGCCAATTAAATGAATATTATCTATTCCATATTTTGATTCGCCAAATTGTGGACCATATACAGCTTTGCCGATAAGTGATTTATCTTTAACAACTCGCATAAAACGCTCTTTGGCATCAACAACAGCAGAATGAAACTTGCTTAGTGTTTTCAAAAATTCAACAACATTTTTATCATTAGAAATTGATCCAGATTTTGCACCATCAGCTTTTGTTGTGATACCACTATATTGCTGAAACCCACTGGCATCTTTGCCCATCTTGTGTGATATAAAACACACATCAACAAACTTTTTTTTCTTGCCGTCGTACATAACTAGTGCTATATCTGCTTTGGGTGTGCCTTCAACTTTGTTGGCTCCATAAACATCTTTGAATGTATGTTTGCCCGCTACAACAGTAATTGGTGTACCTATCTTAGCGATATAGCCATTAATTTGTATCAGTACGTCTAATTCACCCCTCTCGGTAGGAGTTGGTGAATTGAGTGCATACGTTTTATCCAAATCACGCATTTTGTACAATAAGCCATGAACTTTTGCTGAGCCTGCCATTTTACTCTCCGTCTTTTAATTATTATACTGTGAAACTACTACCACATCCACATGTTTGTTTTGCGTTGGGATTAGTTATTTTAAATTCTGATCCTTGCAAATCTTCTTTGTAGTCTATGCTTGCACCCTGTAAGTATTGCATACTCATTGCATCGATTAAAACTTTTGTGTCTCCTAAGGGTACTTCAAAATCGTCTTCATTCATTATTTCATCAAACGTAAACCCATAACTAAATCCCGAACAACCACCACCTTGCACAAATGTTCTTAATTTTAAATCTGGATTACCTTCTTCAGCAAGAAGATCCAATATTTTTGTTTTTGCTGATTCTGTTATTGTTATCATACTCTGAAACTTTCTCCGCAACCACAACGATCACGTTCATTTGGGTTTTTAAAATCAAAGCCTTCGTTAAGTCCATTACGAATCCAATCCATTGTGAGACCTTTAAGATACACATCACTTTTGGAATCTACAAGAACTACAAAATCTTTCTGTGAATAATTAATCACACCAACTTCTGTTTCATATTTATCAACATATTCCATTGTATACGCTAAACCACTACAACCAGTAGTTCTTACACCCAAGCGAATCCCAACTCCACTGCCACGTTTCTGAAGTTGTGATTTAACTTTCTCGTATGCTTTTTCGGTAAGCGTTATCATATCTTGGGTCCGGTAAATATTCGAATGCTGTTTTCGCCTGTGCCCAACACACAGGCTATTTTCTCATCAAACTGAATTAGAGTCCATGTCTTGGTCTGTTCGTTTACAAACAGACTGTATTTTGACAAGGCGGCACCAGGCTCAATGCCTAACCAGATGGCCTTTTCTTTGTAGTCACTGGCGCTTAATCCTTGCAACAATGTAGCCGTGTCAGCACATTCCACAGATTTTTTCATAGTCACTGATTGTGCGAACACAGCACCCGTCAATATTATGCCAAAAATTAGCCACTTAATCATGTTTTTTTCTATAATCTTCTACTGCGGCTTTGATAGCATCTTCTGCAAGTATGCTACAATGAATTTTAACCGGTGGTAAGGCAAGTTCTTCAGCAATCTGTGAATTAGATATCTTTCCTGCTTCGTCAAGTGTTCTGCCCTTGACCCACTCTGTGATGAGACTGGAACTTGCAATTGCACTTCCACATCCGTACGTTTTGAATTTTGCATCTGTAATTATTCCTTCTTCTACTTTAATTTGAAGTTTCATAACATCACCGCAAGCAGGTGCGCCAACAATACCAGTGCCAATATCAGCATCAGTCTTGTCAAAAGATCCGACATTTCTGGGATTTTCATAGTGATCTAAAACTTTTTGAGAATATGACATATTTACCGTTAAAAATAGTTACCCGTTGTATACATAAATGTGTCTGGTTTCAGATTAGACTGTGTGTCATCTCTGCCAGCCTTTGATGATATCAGGTGAGAAGTTTGCATAGCTGAATTGCATTCTGTCAACTAACTTGACTGCATTGCCTTTGATCTTGTCAATTGCAACATAACCCTCAACTCCAGTCACTTCGTAACCTTTCTTTGTCAACAAGAAAGTATTCAACGTCTTAACTTCATCCATCTTCTTAATCAAAATCAACTTAGCTTCTGCTAAGAGATTCATCATTGTGAAAATGTCTTCTAAGTGAGATTTGTTTTTTGGTGAGAAGAATTTAAGCACTTTGCTTTTCTTCAACATCTGAGTAGCACGACCACGTTCACCTTTGCCCTCAGCCTGTTTCTCGTAGTAATCTTCTATGTATGTAATCAATTCTTTAACGTGCGCTTTGACGTTAGTGATTTTCAACTGCTGACGTACTTTTGAATTATTGAATGTCTTAATGCGTTCGATCAAGTCTTCGTCTGTATTGATGTAGTTTAGAGTAGGTGCATCTAGCTTTTGGAATATCTTTCCAGCTTCAGATAGAATTGCTGTCACTTCGTCATTCTCTGATTGTGTGAGTGTAGCTTTGCCTGATACGTCTTGATAGACTGCACTTGTCATCCAAACGTTTGAAGTCTTTGTAAGTGTGCTTAGAATGTCTTTGCCAAAGACTGCTGATAGTGTCTCAAACGAATCACCTTCGTAAATTGTATGCCAAACGATACCAATTTTAGCACGTTTTATCTCTTTGGCAAGTTCACTTTCTGACGGTACTGCATAGACTAACGTGTTTGGATGAAACGTGACGTATGATTCGCCCTCAATCGTTTCTGTCTTTAAGTCTGCTTGTGTGAATAGCAAGTCACCTTGAATGACACCCTTAATATTGATCTTAGGCAAATACATCAAACATGCTTTGAGTTTGTCTGCTAAATCACCAGATGTGTCCGCATCAACTTCTGCTGGAGTTTTGTATACTTTGGGATTTTTATTGAAGACACCTTTCTTCGCAACAAAGAATTTGCCGTCTGTTGGGTCTTGTCCTGCAAAGACTGCTGGCGCACCATCCCACTTGACTGAAATGTCAACTTTGCTTTTGGAATGTCCAGCAAGCATATCACGCACCGCTCTGAGTGCGTTTATGCTATCTCTAGTCCCTTCAACACCACCATTCAGAACATCGTCTTCCGCATGTTCCATGTGAGTGTTTTTCTTCTCAATAAGATATTCTTTAAATTTAAACATGATAGGTCTTTTGTTGCTATAGACCTATTTATAATTACCTTCGCATCAATGCTTGGTCTTTTGCGTCATCATCAGAGAAAATAGGAACTGCATTGCTTTTGTGTAGCGTACCGATGCCAATCATCTTGTCACCAGTGTAAACTTTGCCATGAATTGGCTTAGTGCAATTGTCGCCAAATGTCGCTAAACTAGGATACTTTGGCGTTTCACGAATGTTTTCTTTTGCTGGCTTGTATGCTTCTACTATCTTAGGCTTTTTGGTGCCCATAGAGAATGAAGTGGTCGGCAAATTGTCAAGCCACTTTTGATACTCTGCAACTTTCTTTGCAGGAGTTTTTTTCTTCTTTGATTTTTGATATGTGTAAATTAACATGATGTAAGTTCGTCAACAAAGTCTAATAATAATTTATGGTTTCGCTCTTCGTGCCAATGATCTAGTGTATACTTTTCATACCAGTACTTCTGACTCTCAGGATGACAACCAATCACACCCACACGATTTTGAATGATTGCCATAGCATCAGCATTCGCATAAGTAGAGACTATTTTAGCACGTTCTAGGTTGCCTGTCAATGCACATCCGTCGTAGAAAAACAACGTTTCTGGTTTGCCATTCCATGTTACGTTTGCAACAGTAGAATAAGACCTACGAATGTCTGCTGTATTTTGTTTAATATACTGAACAGGCTCAACGCCATTGAGTATGTCAAAATAATAACTACCAGCCCAATATGCACCCATACATATCCCAAGATAATATCCTTTAGACTCAACAAAGTCTGCTATCATATTAGCTTGTTTGCGTCTAAAGAATTTATCATAAGAATCTGCATCTCCGATACCTCCAGGAAACGCAACTACATCTGTATTATTTAAAACTGTCAGCAGATCACTATCGGTATTGAATAAATTAATTTTGTAGTTTGGCGATAGTGCTTTAATCATCCCATCACAGCAATCTGTAGAACATTCTGGATGATTGACAAACAGTGATATGGATTTCACCCTCTACGCCATTCTATCTACATTCTGTCCTGGACGATTCATCATACGATTCATTTCAATTCGTGCTTGTTCTGACACTTCACGTATTTGTTTGTTTCTACGTTCTTCTAGTCGCAACTCATCAAGCCTGCGTTCTGCATTTTTGATTTGCATCTGCTGATATATCTCGTTATTGTATTCTGCAATTTTATTTACATTCATCATTTGAACACCAAGAATGCTAACATGATACTTTGCAAGAAAAATCCAATGCCGTTTGAAAGCATGTATAACTTATCTTTCATAATAGCAGAGCGAATAAAGAATAGCAAGAGTCCTGACCAAATGAGTACAACCATACTTAATGGCGGCAATACTGTAGGTTCACCTTTAATTGCTAAGTACGTTACAGGTACTGTAGAACCGTGAATTAGAATCAATCCAATCCACCCGCAAATCTCACCAAACTGACGTACAATCCAGTTGTACCATTCTGTAACTTTAATCATTTCAAATTTCTTTTCTAAGTAGTTTAAGAGTAGGCTTAAATTTTTGATAGAGTCCGATTTCACGTCCATATGCTTCAATCTCCCATAGTGATTCCCAATAGTCATCATCTTGATATTGTTCTCGCTGGAATGTTACCAAGTTTCTTCTTTCATGGAATTTTAATTCACCTTTAGCATATTGCTTTACGTGAACCATTTCATGTGCAAGGCATTGTAGAACACGCTTGCCGAGTTTATTCCATTCTAGATTTATTACAAACTGTTTATTGCTTGGCAGTCCTAGAACATCATCTTTAGGAAACGCTTCACCAAGTATTTTGTTTTTTGTGTAAAAATCTTGTATGACGTTTACATTGATTTCTAAAGAATCTGATAACCTATCACTCATCAAACGGCTTGCATAAAAATGCGTAGCCATCTTCATAATTTTTCGTTCTTTTGGTGTCAATGTGACGCCTTTTGACCTTAGATTGAGTTTCATATCTTTTTCCTATCTTATGTCTATTGTAACACCATTTATGGTATCATGTCAACATATATTTAGTGAAAGACTGGTATTTCACATTATGAAATTAAACCTTTAGATTACCAAAATCTCTGTTTTTCTGCATTCGTTTGCCAAATCCAGACTTATCGAATACTGGTTTATCATCATCGATCTGACTTTGTCCACTGTCTGAAATGTTAGTTTGCGCCGACTCTTCTGCATCATACAGTTTCATTTTTGCTCTGTCAACACCAATTACGAATCGTTTATTGGTAGTAGGATCGCTATATCGATTCTTTAATTGCTTGACCATAATCTGATTTAAGTCTGCAAGTTCATCGGTTGAAATCAAAGCAAACATCAAGTCTGCTGTAGCTGGCAGACCAAATGATTCTGAAGTGTCTTCAAGTCCAACGTCTGAGTTTGTGAAACCACTTCTCGTTGTTTGTGTAGCTGATACGATTGGAAGTTTATGCTCAACTGCAAGCCCACGCAATTCTTCTGCAATTGCTTTGATGTATGTGTAAGAGTTAATAGAAGAACCCATCTTCATACGTGCGGAAGAACAGATGTTCAGATAGTCAATGTAAATGATATCGGGAATGAATTGACGTTTCAGTTTCAACTCATTCAACAAATGCGAGAAGTGATTTACGTTTGCACTAGCAGTTGGATATTCTTTGATGATTAGTTTGCCTTTAGTCTTCTCACGTAGAGATTCAACTTTCTTCAAGTATGTTTCTTTAGGCATACCAATCAATCTGTCGAGTTCAACGTTCATCAAGTTTGCATCGATACGTTCTGCGATACGTTCTTCAGCCATTTCCATTGTAATGTAGAGAACGTTCTTACCCATCGTTAGATTGGCTGCCGCACAATGACACATGAACAAAGATTTACCAACACCAGTACCAGCAAGAACAATGTTCAAAGATTTTTCTGCAAGCCCACCTTTAGTGATTCTATTCAGATAGTCGAGGTCGAATGGGATTCGTCTTTCAACTTTATGATAGAAGTCATATCGTGTTTCTGCATCATCAATAAAATCGTGACCAATGTGATTATCAAAAGAAACAGAAAGCGCATCTGCTAGAATTTTAGGGATCGAACCTTTGTCAAGTTTTTCTGTATTGTTCTTATTCTTATCATCTAGAATTTGAATGCTCTGCATGATGCCATTGTAGATTGCTTTCTCTTGACAGAAATCTTCTGTAGCATCAATCAACCATTTAGTGTCTGATACTTCAGGATCAATTGTAATTTGTTTGATAAGTGCAATAGTTTTCTTGTGTTGGTCATCTGTTAGATTAACTCTCTTATCAATCTCAATAGCCAATGCTTCTTGAGTTGGCATTGTGTTATATTTATTTACATAACTTTCAATTTCAGTAAACAATAGTTTTTCTGAAGACTCTTGAAAATACTCGCCTTTAATGAATGGTAAAGTCTTTCGTGTATACTCTTCATCCAATATCAGGTGTTTCAGTATCTTTTGTTCCAAGTTCATTCTTATACCTTTTCTCTGCTTCGTCTAATGCATGTCTCAGCAAGTCATTTAAAATTTCACCAAGTTGTGCTTCAAAGTTTTCTGTGCCTTGTAACGCTTTGTGTTCTTCGCTTATTATATCATAGTTGAAGCCGATTGAATAGGTTCCGTCGGGATTTTCTTCTTCGGCAAAGTTAATTTCGCCAAAATGAAATACAGTATCTTTAAAGTCGCCAGCGGTAATTCTGATTGTTGCGACAACATCTTTATCTTTGTATTTGATATCGCTTTCAGCGATTTCATAAGTTTCTTCAATCTTCATTGGCTAACTCCAATTCTTCTTC
>Ga0208966_1000410_pt1 | contig 13749 bp, 13 predicted proteins | sample GreLakmeHU45MSRF_FD_187701 | JGI IMG/M metagenome (GOLD analysis project Ga0208966, IMG submission 187701) | Freshwater lentic microbial communities from great Laurentian Lakes, MI, USA - Great Lakes metaG HU45MSRF (SPAdes) | ecosystem: Environmental > Aquatic > Freshwater > Lake | place: Great...
GGAGCGTCGATGAGAAGCTCGGAAAGGTAAAAGGCTTCGTCGTCGCGAATTTTTCCTTCATATCCTCGGAGGTCGATAACACAGATCTTTAGACCACGAACAAGATATGCCTGCTGGCGCATGTGGGGGGCAACGCGGTTCCAATCGAAAGAAATTTCTTTAAAAATTTCAATGTCTGGTTCAAAAGTTACGATAGTTCCATGTTCTTTAGTTTTACCAATCTGTTTAACACTTGCTTTCTTTTTTCCTTGAGAATATTCCTGCATCCAAACTCCACCGTCTTTATGGACAACAACTTTTGTATAAATAGAAAGGGCGTTCACAACGGACGCTCCCACCCCGTGAAGACCTCCGGAAACTTTGTAACCTTCACCACCGAATTTTCCTCCGGCGTGGAGTGTGGTCATGATGGTTTCAAGAGCAGAAACTTTTGTACCTTTGTGCATGTCGACGGGAATTCCTCGTCCGTTGTCGGCAACACGGATACGGTTTCCAGGAAGAAGCACAACTTCGATATGATCTGCGTGCCCTCCCATGGCTTCGTCACGTGAGTTGTCGAAAATTTCAGTAATAAGGTGGTGAAGACCATCTGGGCCCGTAGTACCGATATACATACCTGGTCGCTTTCGTACGGGTTCTAGACCCTCAAGAACTGTAATAGAATCTGCTCCGTATGATGATTTTTTTTCTTCTTTTTCCTTTGCCATAGAATTTTAGTATAGCAGAAATTTTGACACTGAGCTAATCTTTTTTATTGACATATAATACAGTACGTTGTACGATTTATTTGAAAGTACAAAAGCCGGAAAAACACAAAAAAAGGAAACAGTATGAAAATAACCCTGATAATTTTGGTCTTCTTCACAGTGACATCAGTCACTAACGAGCATTCTCTTCTGGTTGAAACAACAAATACAAAAATTATTGTAAAATCTAAAAACAATGATCAAAGTCTGTTGTTTCGGCCCCAAAAGATAAAGGAGGTTCTGCCGAAGGTATTCTCATTCTGAATGAGTTTATCGATGCCCCCCGCGTGCGAAAGCAGGCGGGGGGCAATTTTTGTATTATATTTTATCTACCGCACCTCCCAACCCTTCCCTTTCATATCACTAGAAATCGTCTCCATAATTTTATTTATTTCTTCATCAGTTAGTGTTCGCTCGAATGATTGGAAAATCATACGGAAAGCATATGAGGTCTTTCCATCTTTTTTGAATGTATCGAAAAGTTTATGTTTCAAAAGAAGTTCTGTGCCATTGGAAGTGATGATGTTCTCTACGTCTTCTGTCTTTACTGAGTCTGGAACAAAAACAGCAATGTCGCGGGTGATGAATGGATATATGGAGAACGGTCTGTATATTATCTTCGCTGCCGGGCCAAAATTAATTGACTCATATGAAGGTGTTTTAATGTGTGGAATAAGCGCATCGAGATTCAGCTCCATGATTCCATCGATGGCATTAATCACGCCGATCTGTTCACCCTTGAAACGAAGAATTCCACCTGTATCGTCTACCGTACATACAGTCATGATGTCTATATCTAGTGCTTTGAGCAAAGCCTCGCGTGTATCACGAATATCTTGATTTGAAGTCTGTCCTTTTACTTTTTTAATACGACGCACTCCTACACAGAGCGAAGTGTGTTCCCCTTTATTTGTAAATACTTTTCCAACCTCAAACATTTTGACTGTATCGATAAAAAGAAGGTCGGCATTACGAGCATTCATGTCTAGAGCTTTTAACATACCATAACAAAGATTTGTGCGAAGAGCTTTTTTGTCAGAAGCTAGTGGGTATGCAACTTCAATATCACCTTTGTTTACAAGTGTATATAAATACGCTTCTGAAAATCCTAGACTTAAAAGAATATTTTTAATATTCTCTGCAACATAAAAACCAGAATGAGCAGGAACATCAGCAGAATTTTTAACTTCTTGTTTAGTCCCCACAACTTTGTCGTAACCATAAATACGTCCAACCTCTTCTACGATATCTTCAGGAATTACAAGATCAAAACGGTGAAGAGGAATAGTAAGTGAAAGTTGTTCCTCTTTTTCCTCAACCACTATGCTGAAGTTTTTTAGGATTGCAACAATCTTTTCTTGAGGGATATTTATACCAAGCTTTTTATTTATAAAATTAGTTGATGTAGTAATAACAGTATTAATAGCAGGCTTAGGGTAAAAATCGATAATAGGTCCAAACTTTGCATTTGGGTTTATTTTTGAAATGAGAACACTGACATGATTGATGCCAGATAATGCAATGCCCGGGGTGATCTCATTTTCGAAACGCTTTGATGACTCATTGCGAAGATTGTATTTTGTTGAGGTTTTTCGGACAGATGCTGGCTCAAAGTTTGCGGATTCAATGATAATATTTTTTGTATCCATAGTAACTTCTGCACGTTTACCACCTTTTACACCAGCAATAGCAAGGGGCCCTTCTTCATCGGCAATAACATGATCATTCGATGAAAGTGTGATTTCTTTTCCATCAAGAAGAGTGATGCTCTCCCCTTCTTTTGCAGACCGGACGACAATATCTCCTTTTACTTTGTCTGCATCAAAAGCATGAAGTGGCTGACCGTAGTCAAACATTGCGATATTTGTTGCGTCTACAATAGTGTTAATAGAACGTCCGTCCATGGCGCGGAGCTTGTCTTTTATATATTCGTCAGATTCTTTTATTTCAAGTCCTGTAATTTTTCTTGAAACATAACGTCGACAAAAATCCGCATTCTCTACAGAAACATTTATTTTTTCAATAGATTCATCTACTGCAAGTGGTGTGTCATCAATTTTATTATCAACATATTGAAGTCCGGTCAACACTTTAACTTCTTCAGCTATACCTTTATACGAAAGACAAAAATGAGCGCGGTCTGGGAGAATTTTTGCATCGATTATTTTATCTCCTTTAGATTCACTAAGACTGCTAAGATGCCCATCTCTCCTATCTATACCGTCAATTTCGAAAGAATGAAATGTAAAAAGTTCAGCAAGAGCTTCAGCTGTTGGCAGTGTATCTTTGAAGTATTCTTGTAGCCATGAGTGAGAGATTTTCATATAAGTGTAGAGAAGATGCCCATCAATTAAAATTGGTTAATGAAACGAAGGTCGCCACTGTATAAATGACGTATGTCATCTATACCGTATTTGAGCATCGCAATTCGATCCAAACCAAAAGCAAAAGCAAGACCTTGCCATTCTTTTCCGTCTATATTTCCAGCTTTAAGCACATGAGGATGAATAAGACCTGCACCAAGAACTTCTAACCACTTACCTTTCCATTTTACATCTACCTCTACCCCCGGTTCAACGAACGGAAAGTAACTTGGTCGAAAACGAATTTCAGCATTATCACCAAACAATTTTTTGAAAGCATATTCCAATACTCCTTTAAGATCTGCAAGTGACACTTCTTTATCAACAATCATTCCTTCCATCTGAAAGAACTGCGCTTCGTGTGTCGCATCTGTTGCTTCGTTTCGAAAAACTTTTCCTGGAGCGAGAATACGAAAAGGAGGTTTATTGTTCTGCATAAAACGAATCTGAATTGCTGAAGTCTGTGTTGTCAGCAACTTTCCCTTCTGTCCTTTAATCCAAAAAGTATCTTGCATATCACGAGAAGGATGGTCGTTTGGAATATTTAGTGCATCAAAATTATAAAACTCTTCTTCAAGCTCAGGGCCTTGAGCAATCTGAAATCCTAAATCATGAAAAATTGCATACATCTCGCGGATTGTATGTGTAATAGGGTGCATCATATCGATATTGCATTATTTAGTGTCGTTGAAGCTGTAAATATAAGTTCAAAATAATTACCCTTGTCTTTAATGAAGACGCGATTATCTTTTTCTCGGAATTCAAGATTACCTGAAATAAGTTTGCGGGTGTTTACTGGTGGGCGCTGATCAAGCTCTGTCGCATATATGCCGTCTTTCGTTGAATATATAATTACATCATTACGTCCTGGGTAAAAATCAACATGTTTAAGGTTGCCGGAAGTAACCTTTAGTTCGGTATCGCAAACTAGTCTTTCTGCATCACAAAAATAAAATGGAGTAGATTCAATATTTCCTCTCCAAGAAGCAATAACGGATTTATCAACAATATCTATTTCAATATCTTTTCTGATAATTCCTGTCGAAGGCGCGACTAGTGCTGTAGAAGTTGAAGCTAAGACTTTTTTTAGAGTCATCGTTGAAGAAGTGCTTGTAGCAAAGAGTTTTACTACTTCTCCATACAGGGTGTTGGTAACAGATGCTCCAGATCCTAAAGTGACAAACTTAGGTACAGAACTTGTGCTCATAACCTCAGGAACAAGATATGGATATGCTTCAACAACTTTTTTTTCAACAACATTAACATTTTTGTCCCACGGTATATAACCATCTTTTCTAATCTGCACCTTGTATGAAATAGGTTGCAGATTGTCTATAAAAATTCCTCTCCCAAAAAGACTTGTTTGGTCTGTAAGCTCGTCGTTAAGATACACTTTTGCTCCCGATTCCGGATAAAACACATAAAGTCCGCCGGTTGATTTAAGAGTAAAGCCTTTATCAAGTCTGTATCCAATTGAATAAAGTAATACAACAGGAATAAAAACAAAGAAAAGAGCCACAAATAAGATGGAGATCAATAGGCGTCTACGGTAGTTGAGAGGTTGTTTCATTAGAAATACTATAACAGAAAAGAGCTATTTATGAAATTTTGGGGTCACCCAGAAGCCCATATACTTTCCGAAGAAAAGTCTGGCCTGAGCATCGAGTCCAGGGATAGCACCAAAGATAATAATGGTCACAGGAACAAAGATCCACTGAAGTAGCATAAGTGCTTTGTCACGCTTTCGTGTGTGAGTAGTAACTTGAGGTAAGAAACTAATGAAAGCAAGAGCACTGATGACAAGACCTGCCATTGCAAGAATCATCAGGTTACGAGTAACCATAGGAAGGTTGTAAGAAAGAACGGTGGTGTTGAAAGCTTTACCACCAAGAACAAGAGGTAGCCAACCTAGAAGAAAGATTAGGATGGGGTTTGTGGCGAGTGACCAGTAACCTTCGAGTTGGACAAAAGTAGTTTTAATTTTTTTTCTAAGAGGGATTTCTTTATTTTTCAAAAAACCAAAAAGAAGATATGGAATATTTTCTGATCCCCAAGACCATCGGCGTTGTTGTTTGTAAATATTTTTTAGAGTCTCCCAAAATGTTGGTGCGAGATTTGCATCCATTGATACAGGATATGAAATAGGAACAACACGATAGTTGCCGTTGTAGGCAAAAAAAGCATTCCAGAAGATACGAGAATCCTCTGACACCATGTTGCGTTGCCAATAGCCGATATCGTGCAGTGTTTTAAAAGGAACTGAATGAGAAGAGAAAGTCACATTAAGTTCAGGTCTTTCCTGCTGGATCATCTGCCAAAAAGTTCCCGATCCTGCAACTACACGTGAAAGAGCTGGGGCATCCCAGATATTGTTGTTATAGAACGGCACAGGCTGGTATGACGCATGATATGGGTCTTCTGAAGTAAGAAAGTGCCATGTTACGCAATTGAAGTAATGCCTGTAAACAACAGTGTCAATATCAAAAGCAGAAACAATCACATCCTCGTATGGAATATGTTGAACATCTAGAATTTCGGTACGAGCCTTATCAACTGCCCATGAAATATTTGAACCTTTACCTGCCATTTCTCCTGGTAGTCCATCGGGGTGGATGGTGGTTATAAAATGTCCAAAACTTTGTGCATACTTGCCTTCAATATCTTTTGCAATTAGTTGTGCCTCGGCTCCACGCTTCCCTTCTGCTGCAAGAACGATGATCATCTTTTTTAAATCAATATCAGACTGCATTATAGAGAGAATACCTTTTTCTATCGTACCGAAATCTTCGCTGTAGAATGGCAGAATAACCATGTGATAAATATGCTCGTATTTAAGGTGACTAAGCTGAGCCTTCCAATCAAGGGCGAGGTTGTGCTTCAAACGCTTCCAGTTACGACGCAAAAAGAAAGAAAGATATAGAGTTTTCAATAGCCAATAAAGATCAAAAGCAATGATAAAAACTGCAGCGGCAACAGGAAAATAATACGAAAGAAAGATGGTAGCAATGAGAGTACCTCCAGAAAGAAAGCCCGGTACCATCTCAAAAAGACGGTATATGACTCTATCTCTACCTTTTAGGTCTGTTGCTCTACCGACATGGAAATATGGTGAGTCTTTATATGACATATATTATTGGAATTAACTTGGAGCCACCTGTCAGAATCGAACTGACGACCTTCACTTTACAAAAGTGTTGCTCTACCAACTGAGCTAAGGTGGCAATAAAAGAAGCTAATATAAGTTAACATAAGGACAATAAACTGTCACTTACTTGTGAGGTGGGAACTTATTTTTCACATAACTGGTCATTTTGTGGAAATATTCCTCTACCTTTTCAATAACCAGGTGAATAAGGAGAGAAAAGGTCTTCTTGTTAAAATAACGAATAAAATGTTTAAACTTACTTACATGATTTTGTATCTTCCAATCAATCTTTCTAGCTCGGTGAGTCAGTAATCCATGTAAGAAGTGTTCATCATGCTTATGAAATTTTTCGTACATAAGCCGTACCGCAATCATGCCGACAATAAGAAAAAGAGAGATAACAAAAATATAGGGATATATAGACATCTTTTATTTCTCGAGAGCCGAGAAGCGTGAGAAACGAGCAACTTCTATTTTTTCGCCGAATTTTTGAATGGCAGCAGTGATGAGGTCAGTGATAGTCTGTTCAGGGTTCTTAATGTATTGCTGTGCAAGAAGAGCAACATTATCCTCGGGAGAAAAAGCTGCGACTTGCATAGCGATATCTTTTGCAAGATCAACGAACTCCTTATTCTTTGAAACAAAGTCTGTCTCAGACATAAGGAGAACCATAGCGCCAATATTACCACTTGAGTGCACGTATGAACCGATAGCTCCGGCAGTTAATTCTCTGTCACCTTTTTTAGAAGCAATATCTACGCTTTTCTCTTTCAAGAACTGCATTGCTTTATCCATATCCCCCTCTGCTTGTTCAAGCGCTTTTCGACACTGCATTACAGAGATGCCTGTCTTTTCCCGAAGCTCTTTTACTTGATCCATGCTGATCATATATTTTTATGTTAAGGATAATTTATTTGTAAGCCGCTACGATCTGCTCAACGATGTAGTTTACACTTGAAAGTGTAGCGTCGTTTGCGACGATTGGGTAATCGATTTGTGAAATATCACAATCGGAACCACAAAGAGCGATGACAGGAATATTGAAAGCCTTTGCTTCCGCAAGAGCATTGTGCTCTTTTTTAGGATCTACGATAAACATAGCATCGGGTGCTTTTGTAAGTGGAACAAGACCAGAGAAAAGAGTTTCGAGTCGGACAATTTCGCGGTCGATAAGAAGACGTTCTTTTTTAGTGTATTTTCCAAGCTCACCCTTCTCACGCTTTGAAGAAAGATCGAGAAGTTTTTCGATTCGTTTTTTGATTTCGCCGAAGTTGCTAATAGCACCTCCTACCCATCGTCCTGCAACGAAAGGCATGTTTAGAGCTTCTCCTGCCTTCTGGATGGCCTTCTTAGCCTCGCTCTTGCCTCCGACAAAAAGAATGGTTTTCTTTTCTTCTGAAAGTTTCTTGATGAATTCAACGGCTGTTGTAAGTAAAGGCTCTGTTTTTTCTAGGTTGAAAATCTCAACGCGGTTTTTAACACCGAAGATATATTGGCTAGTAGTAGGGTGACGACGTGACTTAATAAAACCAAAATGAGCACCTGCCTTGAAGAGCTCAGTTACCTTGGGATTTTCTTTATTTTCAGTATTTTTTGACATGTTTGGGTATATTAGCAGATTGGGTGAATTTGGCAACTACTTGATGGGCATCTTAGCCGATTTTAGCCGATCTACTTATCCTTCGCTTTCTTCTCCCTTGTAATTTAGTAGAGCATCAATAATCGGGTCCATGTACCCTAAGAAAATCTTTTCTATATTGTGCCAGCTCTCTTTAATACGATGGTCAGTAATACGGTCTTGGAGAATGTTGTAAGTGCGGATCTTTTCAGAGCGGTCACCTGTTCCAATTTGACCTTTGCGGTTGGCAGCGTATTTTTTTGCCTCCTCTTCTTCATTCATTGCCTCAAGCTTAGCCGTGAGGATAGACATAGCCTTCTCTCGGTTCTTGAGCTGGCTTCTTTCTGAACTTGAGCGTACATCGATACCAGAAGGCTTGTGGATGAGGCGCACAGCTGTCTCCACTTTGTTTACATTCTGCCCTCCTGCTCCACCCGAACGTGAGAATTCCATTTCTATATCTGCTGGGTTAATTTCAATTTTAGATTTCTTTCGTAAAGGAAGAATAGCAACAGAAGCAGTCGAGGTGTGAACGCGTCCCATTTTTTCTGTCGCAGGGACTCGCTGTACACGATGTACACCCGTCTCAAAACGAAGTTTCTCGTATACGCTCTCACCATCTAGCTGAAACGATAGATCGCTTATCTGTGTCATTCTCCATCCCTGCATACCGGCATATTTTTGATACATAAGCTCGAGATCCTTTGCAAAAATGTTTGCTTCGTCTCCTCCAGCACCTGCACGGATTTCGACAATAATAGACCTAGGCATTGCCATATCTTCCTCATCATCTTTTTTTACAATCTCTTCCATTCTTTCTTGCAAAGTTTTCATTTCGGCTTCGATACCAGTAATTTCTTCTTTAGCTAGTTCTGCCATAGAAGGGTCGCTTTCCATCAACACAGAAGACTCCTCTTTCTGTTTGAGAAGTCTTTCGTATTCAGAAGCAAGAAAACTTGTCTTGTGATTTTCTTTGTAGGGTGTCAAATCCATATGTTTAGTATACCAAGTCTTATATGAGTTACGAAAACCCCTCGCATATTCTGGGGATTTTTCGTAGCCATATTCGACGTCAATCGAAACAAGCGAAGAAAAATCCCAGAATATGCGAGGGGTTTAATCGTTACTCTTTAGATGACTTGGTAGCTGCTTTTCTAGCCTTGAACTTTTCAACTCGTCCAGCAGTGTCAAGAACCTTTTCGGTACCAGTATAAACAGGGTGGCACTGGCTACAGATTTCGATGTTTGATTTTTCCTTGGTTCCACCGATCTTATATACAGCTCCACAAGCGCAAGTAACGGTTGCGTCGGCAAAATAGGTTGGGTGTGTCTCTTTTTTCATAGTTGGCTCAGATTACCAGATAATCCTTATTGCTGCAAGATGTCTATATCAGCCTGAATTTTATTAGCCCTTGAAACCACCTGATCCCCATAAAAGGCGCTGTTTGGACCACAGGCAGAGCCTGAGTAGTAACGGCAAGCGGCATTACGCTCTGCGGTGTATGTCTGAGCACCAGCCCCTAAATCCCCTACAAATAGAGCTGTAGCGGTAATGGCATCTTGTGGCTTCCACGGATCTGGGTTTGTCTTATTTAAGACAGAAGCCAAACGGCTCTTGTACATAACCCAAGTAGAAGCTATGAACTGCGATGGTCCCATAGCCCCTCCATATCCAATAGTCCAAGGACAAGATACGCGAGTGGTGTGTGGATCACGTCCGAGAGATTTAACGATTTCAAGAAATGGAGCGACGTCTCTAGTAGGCTTCATGACATTTGCAATGGCACTACCATCTCCTATTTTTACCCCTGCCCCTGTCTCATCGTTGGTCATGTAGCATGTACCGACGTTTGCTCCTAGATTACTTTCTTGCTGAAGAATAGCTAGAATAAAAGCAGCTCTTACCCCATTACTATTTGAAGCGGTCTTTGCAAAAGAAAGCGCATCTTCGAATTTAATAGCTCCTGCATCACGGAGTGGGAATAGCTTATTACGAATGGCTGTAGCCTCTGCTTGTTTTTCACTGATGACTCCCTGATATGCCTTTTGATCTTTTTGATTCAGACCCAGAAGTCTTTTCTTTTCTCCTTCGGCCACTTTTATTTTTTTTTGTTCACTCTCTACGTTAATCTTGGTGTCTATTTCTTTATCACGCTTAGAGCTTAATGTTTTCTTTTCATTTTCATTTTCATTTTTTGCATTTTTTACATCAATCAATACTTCAGTGAGATTTTCCTGAAGTGAAGCAAGAACATCAAAATCTTGGAAGAAGTCAGCGAAGTTTCTTTTTGCGAGAAAGGCTTCGGCAATGGAGTAAGTATCGAGTTGGTTTCTCTTATTGATCATATCTCCAAGAGCCCTATGGTCTTCATCAATACGACTATTTAAGTTATCTATAGTCTTTACTTTGAAGGTAATATCTTTACCCAATTTATCAATTGCAATATTGTGCGCTTTTATCTTTAGTTGGGCAGCTGATATCTGAGCATTAAGAATAGCAATGTCACGAGAAATAGACTGTCCTTCAGTTTTTTTTTCTGTAAGGATAGCTTGTTGTTTTTTAATTTGTTTTTCTATATCGGCAAGCTCTCTTTCTAGTTTTTCTCTTTCGGCTGGTGTGAGATCCTGCTGTGAAAAAGCCACCGTATTAAAGAGCGTAAAAGAGATGACCAACATAAATACCACTGTCAAAAATTTCTTCATGGTTGTAGTAACCAGTATACCAAAAAACAAGCAAAAAGCGGAAATAAAATTATTTCCGCTTTTTGCTTGTTTTTTACTTCACTATTCACTAGCAGGAACCTCCTCTTCTTTCTTTCCTTTTTCAACAGATATTCCAATAGCTGAAAGGTCGACAGGAGCAGACTCAACTTCTTCTTTAACTTCAGAAACAAGAGCCACTACTTCTTCAGGGTCGGTAATAAGAGTAACACCAGCTGGTAGCTTGATATCCTTGGCAAGAACCTTTGCATCAAAGTCAACAAGAGAGTCGATAGAAACTGTAAGTTCGTGAGGAAGGTCTGCAGGCTTAGCCTCAATCTCAACTTCATGAAGAACCTTGGTAAGAGTACCAGCGAGTTCTTTGATAGCAGGAGCCACACCTTCGAATACAAGAGGAACATTCACCTGTACTTTCTTACCCTTTTCTACGATATAAAAGTCCGCATGGCGAACCTTGCCAGTAACAGGATCAACGTCTACTTCCTGAATAAGAGCATCGTGTGTCTCACCATCTGCTTCAAGAGCGATGATAGAAGATTCTCCGGCCTTTCTCCATGCTTTTACGAATTCAACTTCGGAAAGAGTGATGGGAGTTGATGCTTCTTTTGGACCGTAAAAAACAGCAGGAATATTGCCGTCCTGTCGGATCTTGTGTAGCTTCTCTTCGATGGCTCGCTTTGCGGCCTTTAATGCAATAGTCATAGTGGAGACACTATATCGGGAGTTGGATAAAAAATCAAGTAAAATTTACTCTAGAGTACAATAATCCCTTTTCTTATTCTTATTTGTGGACTCTTCAGTTAATTCAATCTCTTCGTTATATACCTTAACAAAAGAATTTTCCTTGTATTTATATATCACGTAACTATATGAAGAAGCGCTTGCTCTATTGCTAGAACACACTATCTTTTCTTTTAAATTTACTTCGGGGTTGGTTATTTCAAAATTATCTTTACTTTGAATGAAGATATTTTTAGTTGGATCAAAAAACTCAATCGAATAAGTACAATTTACATTACCACATCCCATTAGACGTGCTCGGTCTTTATTTCCATCAAAGTTAAAGTCGGCAAGTGCATAGGAACCAACGGACGTAGAAGTTGAAGAGACGATAATTATTTCCTGTACTTTATCAATATTTACATATTTATTAATTTGTTCGTAAGTCATTACTGCCCTTACTGCTTCCCCATATTGCACACCTATGCAAAAAGTAATAATCGGAAGTGCTCCGATAAAAAATATTATCGCAACCATTTTTGAATACCATGTCACTTTGTTCCATTCAATCATAAAATTTAAGTTAATTTATTAAACAGTTTCAAACGCCCCTCAGCCACCTTCTGCATTGCATCTCTTGCATCCTTCATCATCTTGTATGGCGCTACTTCATCGGGGTTTTCAGCAAGGAATTTACGAAGTGCTGTACTAAAAGCAAAGCGAAGTTCGGTCGAAATATGGATAATTGCCATACCGTTTTCAGCTGCTTTCATAAAATCTTCATCGGGTGTACCAGACCCACCATGAAGAACGAGTGGTATTTTTACGGCATCAGATATTGCCTTGACATGGTCAATGTGTAAATGCGGATTTTTACCTGCGCGCATCATACCGTGAACATTTCCCACTGCTGGAGCAAATAGATCGATACCAGTAGCATGGACGAACTTCAAAGCATCTTCTGCTGAAGTAAGTTGGGCTTCATCTTGGGCTGCACCGTCCGGAATTGCATCGAGGATTTTTGAAGAAGAACCGATGAAGCCAAATTCTGCTTCAACAAGAATGCGAGGGTTAACACTTTTAGCATATTCCACACATTGTTTGGTGATCTTTACATTTTCTTCATATGGAAGTTTTGCGCAGTCTATAATGACAGAATCGTAACCCGCATCCACCACTTCTTTCACTCGTTCGAAAGAATAAGTATGATCGGCATTCAAAAAAACTTTTGCACCTTGAGATTTTACGGAATCAACGAGCATTTTTACTTCTTTTACTCCAATCCAGTCTCGCTCTCCTTCTGAAACTCCGATAATTACAGGAACGTCTAGTTTTTTACTTGCATTTACTACTGCCCAAAATCCTTCAATGTTTGAAATATTAAAATGTCCGATTGCAACTCCTTTTTTAAGTGCATCAGCAATTGTTTCTTGGTATGTCATGCAAATATTGTACCATGTCTGGCTTGGTCGTGCGGTATTACCAAGCCAGACATGGTACAATATTTTTATGACACGCAATATAGAAATTCTCGCCATCGGCGATACCGTCGTCGACGCCTTTATCAGACTTTCGGAAGCACAAGAGACTTTTGACGCCAACCGCCACACTCGTATGTTGTGTATGGCCTTCGGAGACAAGATACCTTTCGAGTTTGCAACCGTAGTATCTGGTGTAGGAAACAGTGCAAACGCTGCTGTCGCTATGGCGCGTCTTGGTTTTGACTCATATTTACTTTCAAATGTTGGAAAAGATGGTTATGGAAAGGATTGCATCGATAGCTTGCGTGAAAGCAAAGTAAAAACTGATTTTATTAAAGTAAACGAAGGCAAAAAAACCAACTACCACTACGTACTATGGTTCCACAATGAACGCACTATTCTCATCAAACATGAAGAATACGAATATGAAATCCCAGAAATGGAAACTCCAAAATGGGTCTACCTAAGCTCACTTTCAAAAACCTCTCTTCCCTTTCATAAGACCCTCGAAGAATATTTTGAAAAGCATCCTGAAATAAACGTTGCTTTTCAACCTGGAACATTCCAAATCTCACTCGGCACCGAAGCGCTTGTTGGGATCTATAAACATTCAAAGATATTTTTCTGTAATGTAGAAGAAGCACAAAAAATTCTTAAATCCGGAGGTGACATTAAAGTACTCATGAAGAAAATGGCAGAACTAGGTCCAAAGATCGTAGTAGTAACAGATGGTCCAAAAGGTTCATATGCATATGATAGTGTCAGTGGAAAAGCATGGTTCATGCCACCATTCCCTGATCCAAAAGAGCCTTACGAACGCACAGGAGCTGGAGATGCCTTTTCTTCTACATTTACTGCAGCAATCATGCGAGGAAAAGAAATTCCTGAAGCACTTGCTTGGGGATCAATCAATTCAATGTCAGTCGTACAATATGTTGCCGCCCAAGAAGGACTT